>ERZ1370068.1354-contig-11243_pt1 | contig 58133 bp, 91 predicted proteins | sample MGYA00561227_ERZ1370068 | MGnify/ENA primary metagenome ERZ1370068 (study PRJEB38410, sample SAMEA6850437) | metagenome | study: Metagenomic assessment of the ecological functions of the soil: analysis of the soil microbiota associated with the... | reverse complement strand
GTACTTCGTTCCGAGTTATATTGCTGTAGATTTTCTTCTTCACACGCAGCTACTCCAAATCCTTAAAATCTGAAAAATTTCACTGTAAAAGCCATTCGTAATTGCCCACAAACTCAAAACATTAACTCATGAAAGCGAATGGATTCAAGATTCAATTGTTTACAGAGCTATTTTATATTACTTCTTAGCTTATATTTTATTCTTGTTTTTTGGACAAAGTACCTGATAGCAGTAACTATTTTCAGCAATCGCTTCCATAACGAGGGCTACAATCTTTGCCCAAAACTCCTGAGTTTTGATGGCATCATCCCGATAAGCAGGTAAGAATTGAACTGGAGATTTGAAACAACAAGCGGTCTTGATGCATGTGTTCTTGAAAGGCTGATAAATCAAATGACTTTAAGCCGATAGCTTATTTCTTTATGACAGAGGATATCAATATTCCGCTCTTAAATACACGGATAAAGTTCCTCAGCCACTGACTTATTTTTATCGCTTAAAACTGACCAGCAAAGATGGAAGTGCTGATTCAGTAAAGTGAGTCATGGTAAAGATCGGCAACGATCAAAAACTCGATGATCTGCTGAGAAGCTAACACTTTTTCACTTTTAGTTTTTCACCGAACCACTTTTCTGAATTTCTCCAGTTTGGGTCTCACCACTACCGCGCAATATGGGTTTTATCTTTATTGTATTCATAATAATCGCTGATGATAATTTTCAGCAGGATAAAATTTTCCATAAGGTTCAATTTTGCGTAACGATAGGCTTATCATAGGCACCACTTCCGATTCAATTCCGTTTTGTATTTCCCAGCTAATGCTTTTGTTCATCATTGTGATAAAATATTACGCTGCAGTACTGTGTGCTATATCATTACTGCCTGTTCAACGAAGAGTAGGATCATGAACGTTGAAAAAAGCTTTAACTTAGTGCATCGTAAGAGATCTTTGAAAGATTAAAGAACAATTTGTGTACATTCTGCGTATCCCGTTTCTCACTTCCCAAACTTCTTTATAGGTGGGATTTACAGTTTGTCCGCAAGAATATCCCGGCATGACAGAGATCACTCCTTCTAATTCTTTAAATATTGCTTCAGTGCACCAGAAACAGCGGTACCAAAGTTGCCGTTTCGGTAAGTTCATAAAAAAATTGAAGGTGCAAATTTGAACTTGAAGTTTTTCAATTGATGCATCCTCTATTCGTCGCTTTTTATTCAAGCAATTGAAATTGCTCTCATGATATCTTAAAATCAACAATTAATGGTATAAAGTATTTAAAACTAATAAAGTTTTACCATAGGGTTAACTGATACACAACCAATCATTTTTGTGGTCTATTTACATAAGAAATGCTACTACCCTTTACAGGCCAAGCAGCATTTTTGCAGTGGGTTTTCGAACGGTGAATCGAAGGTTTTGGTCAGCAACGGCTCTAATCTTATCTCAATTGTATAACAGGGTGAAGTTATACTCACCGCATTTCTTCATTTATAGAAAGTGCACGGCGTTAAAGTCAAGTGTAAAAAGGTGTTGGCTTGAGTGTTTCATTCAGTGCCTGGCCTATCTTGATCTTTGAAACGATTATCTGCGCGGGTAGCTAAAGGATAAGAAGCCTATGCTGATGACGACCACCTTGTTGCAAGTCTTCCAGGACAAAGAACGAACCTGCTGCAGCGCCTGCAGTGTTGAAAGTAATGGCAATACCAATTAAGTGATAATGCCATTTTGGAGATCCAGCGAATTATAAATGCTGTCTTTTGGTATTGATAGGTATCCATGCTTCATCACGTCGTGATTGAGCTGCGTTGATGGCAACGATGTGAACATTCACTGAGTCATAAGCGGCCAGCCATCCAGTCAGCATAAAACGAACGGGTGCTGTCTTGTTTTCTTTTTACAGGAGGAGATTGAAGTGGCCATAGAAAAAGAAAAGGATAAAATTAAGATGTTTCTTGTTTTCATAGACTGTTGAATTAAAATTGTTTAGCTAATAAAAAGAAAAAAATCCTGCCATCGAACAGGATCTTCCGGGATTATATTCTTATTTTTTTTATTAACAATCGGAAGTTTGCCGTTAATAAAATTATCATTTACCGTAGTCTAGGTTTTGTCAACAAAGGCTACATCGGGAACCCTTTTGCGAGAGAAAAAGTGCTAATAGACCAGATCTCCCGCAGCTAAAAGCGTCGATCAATGTTGCTTTTCCTTATTCGTTGCCAGAGGATCACCAAGACCGTTGTAATCTTCAATTCAGCTGAAACAAGATAAAAACTTCCTGGTTACTGTACCTCTATCGCATCCTTTGCCTTGGGAAGCAAAGTATAATGGAGGCGCAGGACCGTTGAAGGACCTGCGGGCCATGGGCGATAACCACTCACCTATAAATTGAACCGAGGTTTAAGATGAAGAAAGTGAATAATACAAAAAGCCCAAGAAGATAGATGAATAGTGGTAACGATAACTAACTTTACCTCACGATTAAAGGGATACGGAAATTTTCAGCAATGCACGTGGCCCAGTAAAAGTATACAATACCAAAAACTACGAGGAAACCAAGACGGCTTCGCCGCCCCATTTCCAACCTGCATACCCTACTATCAATGTTCGAAGCCAATTATTCATTTTTTATTTTTCAATTGTCCAAGGAAAACTATGCCAACAGCCATTGAAGGCGGCGGGAAACTCTGGCAGAACAACCACAGTTTTTATAGCGCTAGCGTGTTTTTATGTGCAAAAAATTTGTTCGCCGGGTATAAGGCATTCCCGGTGCAGTGCGGTAGAGATCTTCTTCCAGCATATTGCTCACGCCACAGATTTTTCCTGTGAGTCTGTAATCGCGTTCAGGATGTCTTCCTGCAGAATTTTCCATCCCCGCTGAGTTCGTAAATCAAATGGATCTCTGTGTATTCGATGGGTGGCCTGCTTGGGAAGTCTCTCCGCTTCTACCCGCAGCTTGAAGTCCCTGACCTGTTTTCCCGTTTTTCTGCCAACGAAGCGATCACGTCCATCGCCGGTGACCATCCTGTGAGTGCAGTCAAAACAAAGGGTTTGGGTATCCCGGACCGTTATTTTCACCACCCACTTTTTCGGGTCCGTCCATAATTAAAAGTATGGCCATTCACCATGGCATTGAACTGCATCTTCCCTGATCCCATTGCGTCTCCACGCCAATGTTTCATGGTTGTTATTTAAGCACAAAGGTGGAATAAATAAAAAAATGAGCTTCTATAACTTTACTTTATAAGATTGGGGTGCGCGGCAGACAATCAAATTTAGAAAAGGTGTTTGACCTAAGCTGAGTATTATTATTCAATAGGCCTGCCGGAGAGAGGAACACTGCTTCGTTAGTTTTTCATTAGCATCTGCATCCATCAATATTTTCCAAACCCACGTTTTTCTTTTCCTCAGCAACACATGAAATTTTCCATAGCCGCTTCTTTTTCACCGCTGACCACGTGTTGTGCTTGTGGTTTTGTAATAGCCAACTTCAAAAGCTTTATCGTTTGAGGCAGCGATGCGTTGGATAGAAGCGCCAGCTCAATATTTTTTTCCAGGCACTCCATTTGCTTTTGTACTGTCCGGGATTTGCTGAAAATATTCATCATATCCGAATACACACGGTCATCATCCTGGATCACTCTTTATCACTTCCTTACTGTGAAGACGACCCTGAATGCTACGTTGTCATCGTTGTTTAAATGCCTTGATAAATGGCTGCCAGACCTGCTCGTTGATCTCTTTCTGGAAACTACCTGTTTGTGAAGAACAAAAACCTGTAGCACAACAGGCTCCACAACGATCAATAGAAACTTTGTCATGTGAATTTTCTTAAAAAGGTAAATCAAGGAAGAGATTTGGTAAGAAAAAACAGTGTCACGCCTTAGCCCTGGCAAAATGCCTTTAAGGAAAATATTTCCTGCCGTTGGGTTATTCGTCAATTAAATTGTGTGTTTTTGTTCTTTACTTAGAGAACGAAAACTACCAGTAACCATTAAACCTTCGAGCAACATGTCCGACCCAGTATCCGCTGAATGCGCCGGTATCCGCGCTAACGTTGATAATAAGAAAGCCGACCCTGGCAAGTGTGAATTGGACCTGGGATCTGGCGCGGATACCTACAAGAAGTTCCCCTTAAATGACAACGCCAACTTGACGAGCAACGGTCTCTTTTCGAAGAGGAGGACAATTCATCTATATACGAACTATCGCGAAAACTTATAATCACAGTCGATTTGCAGGGAGACACGAGCCAGCCACCCGCCCAGGGCTTTGGGGCATAAAGCAGGAAGTGAGGTATGACGGCGAGGTTGGCACTCGGGATCAAAAAATACAATGTAGGGAGGAAATTTCGGCGACTCGGATGAGACTTCACATCAGCCTTCAATGTGCACCACAAGACGATCAGCCGCCAGGAAGAAAAGATAATTAATACGTGAGCGCCATCTGAGAGCTGCGTAGAAAGCCATCGGAAAATTACTAAATGGGTTCAAAGGACTTGACATTGAGCAATGATTTGAGAATCTTTGCACTCAACTATGAAGACCGTACCCCTGTTGCTCTTGCTATTGTTCCCAATAATTGCACTCACCCAGGATTCCTTGAGTATAGACAAGCCCCGTTTTCCTGTATGGTCTCGCGGCCTATGATATTCCAAAGGTTTTTGGTTTTACCATCGGCGCTTCCATTCCATTTCATTCTGTCACCAATCGTAAAAACAGGTTCTGAGAAAGACGAGTTCATCTCTTCAGAACTAGGCGAATACCGTTATCCATTTGCTTATACATCCATTCTTTTCAATGTCGGGCTTTGGCATTGAGTACATTAAGTCTTCAAAACATTTTACAGAATTATCCATTAACCAGGGATTGTTGCGAACAATTTATGACGGTAAGGTTTATGAATTGGATCAGAATGGAAATATCAAGGAACGTAAATTATATGGGCGGACTTATCTCATCACGCAATGTTCCTATTCACTTAATTACAGAGTTGTATAAAAGAAATCCGAATTTATGGTTCATTCAACTCAGACCTTCTGGCTGGTTACAATATCCATACAATAGTTTTCTGAAACTTCATTTTCCCTGCAGGCGGGGATCAGTTACTGTTTAAAAAATCATGCCTTTTCCTAATCAAAAAAATGAGATCAATTCCTGTGAAATACATATGCGCCAGTATCATTATTTCCATGTCGAGCTTGTTTTTCACTGGCTGCAAAAAGAATTTGCAGGCTTATCTGCAAATGCAAACGAAATTTTCTGGGTTACAAACAATGGTGCGGATATGCCTGTACGTGTAGGAGGGAAATACCGCATCACACATAATCATTTTAATTGTTCATGGAGGACCAGGTGATGGATCGTTTGATTATGCTGATTATAAAACGGCCCGGTTAAGAGAGAAATATTCTGTGGCGTTTTGGGATCAGCGCAATGCAGGGAGTGCTGCGGGTAATAATAACCTGGGTAAATTAAATCTCCTCAAATGATCAGTGACCTTGAAGCTGTCGTTAAGGTGTTAAAATTTCGCTATGAAGGAACAGGTATTTATTTATATGCTCACAGTTTCGGCGGTCTGTTAGCCGCCGGTTATTTAGTGAAAGATTCGAATCAAAATCAATTGAAGGGGTGGATTGACGATTGACGGAGCTCATAGCTACCCGTTATGTGGATACGTCGTCGAGGAAAATGCTCACTAGACACTGCCCGCTCCGAAATCGATAAAGGCAATTACGTCTCACAGTGGCAGAATATTTTTAATTATTGCAATGATCACGATCCGCTTTCTTCTTATGCGATAAGTTCGCAGACGGAGACCTATGCACACACATGGCTGAAGAATATATGGGAATAAAACGCGACAAATCGATCTTTTCACTGGCGGAGGATCCTTCCGGACCAGTTAACCAATTATTACAATTTATATTACACCTCTGCAGGGAATAATTTCATGGAAAGCCTGGAGGATGCCGATTATTCTGATCAATTGCATAAGATCAAAATCCCTTCTCTTTTATTATGGGGCCAATATGATTTTATGTTGTGCCGCCAAATGTTGGTCAGGCCGCGGTGGCCAACCTTGGTTCCTCTTATAAAAAATTGGTTTTATTTTTCTCATTCAGGATCATCATCCAATGGAAACAGAGACAGACCAGGTAGAGGATGAGATAATTAATTTCGTTGAAACCTTTTAAATAGTTTTCCAGGCAGCCCTGGTTTCTATCCTGGTTCAGTCTCTCCCGTCCGGTAGTCTCGTGGTGCTAACTGGAATTGCGACGTCATAAAAATTCTATCATTTTCAGAAACTCGTCGGGCTTAACTTCCCATTTTACATGATCACCTTTTTCAAAGCGTACGTGCACGCGGATAATGTTTTTGTCAACCAATTTCAAACTATACGAATCATGATCCTGGAAAAGTCCCGACCCACTCCATGTCCACGGATGTGGTTGGGGAACATAAACAAACACACTATGATGAAGTATATAGCGGACCGGTTGAAATTCCTGAAATGGTTTTCTCGCTTTCATTCCAGCTCACATTTTCAATTTCAATAGCGCCCTGCAAAACATGACGGTCGGTGGAAATAAATTGAGGATTACCCGATTTTTCATAGCCGTAAGTAAGACAACGCTACCGGGTTGAACAGAAACTTTTATTTCATCAGTTAGCTCGCCAATAAATTGTTGTTTCCAAAAATCAAATGCGAGATAAGTTTTGTTGTGGCTCCAACCACAAGCGCTGCAATGAGAATTTCTTTTCGACCTGTCTCTGTCAGGCTGGCATTGAAAAAACCAACAACGGTCCACCCGATGCCTATCGAGGTCAGCAAAAGGCTTTTTTACTTTTAATGCAAACACTGATTGCATTGCATCATCAAAAAGATCAACAGGAGTAGCTGCTTCACCAAATGATGGTGTTATTTTTTTAAGGATATCCAGTTTGTATGTATCCAATTGAGTAAGCCGGTCACCGGAGATCGCATTACCGCCACTCATTGCAATGAGCGTTGCAGCAGCCTCTGATTGTTGGTTGTTTAAAGCATCCATACAAATATGGTCTACATCATTTATCCAGGTTCGCTTATGAAAATAGTATCGTTTCGCTGCAGCCGATGCATCTAGAGGCGGGATGGAGAAAATATGTTTCCCATGCTGTGTCCTGAAAAGCCATAATTGACATCGGCTTCTATGCGCATGCTGTCGATCAACCCTACTGGTGGTTGCACCCGGGCCACATTCGAGAATAGTGACATTTATCACCGGCTGCATTCCGCATAATTTCTAATCCTTTGCGATAAACCTGCGCCGATGAAAGGGTTGGATCATGATAACGTTCCGCTGCTAAAATTGACCAGGCCATAAAATCGATCTTGATCATTTCATAGCCCCAATCATTCGCAATTGTGCTGATCAGATCATGCAGCCACTTTGCCGCGTCAGGATGAGTAATATCAAGACCATATCTTTTGGATTTTCGTCTGCCGGTAGTTCCGCGCCTTCCTCCCAGTTCCCAATGCGTTTTAAACTGCCATCCATCTTTTTTAATAACCAATCAGGATGTTTCTGAAAAACTTCTGTTGGTTCTAGAGATAATATAAGGTGAGACCCAAATCCCTGGTTTGAAACCATTTTCTTTGATCTTATTGGCGAGCCATTTCATTCCGTGTGGAAAACGATCATTACCCTCCCAGTCCCCATGCCATTTCTGGTATCCTTCATCGATCTGTATATATTCAAGACCAAATTGTTTTAAATGCTTTGCGGCAAATTCCGTATTTGCGATCACTTCATCTTCTCGAAACCTTTGACAATGTATAAAACCAACTGCACCAGCCATTAACTATTGAACGGGTCCTTGCATTGGTTACTTTACCGACGGCATCTGCATAAGCTTCCAATGCCACGTAAGTATTGGCGCCCACGTTGATCATTAAACGGTTTGAGCTAATTTCTTTCCTGGCTTTAAGATCAGTTGCGGTGCATAAACAGATTCGGCTAAAAAGGAAATTTCACCAGGATCAGTTTTAGCGATCAATAAATTGCCCAGGCACAAATTGTTTTCAAGATAGCCGATCGCCAAACCTTCTTTATCATAACCACTGAATAAGCCGGCATTCCACCAACTATGTATCTGTTTCGTTTTGTGATGAGATGGAACCATTAGCCAGTTTCACCCTTTTAAATTACCGGATGAAATGGCATCATCATCTTTTTCCCAAATTCATGTATCGTCCCTGCATCATAATACATTTCCCCATTAGTGAGACATTTTGAAACACCGGGAACATTCAACGCTCCGCCTTCGCTTTTAATGACACGCAGCGGTTCTATGCTATTGATGACGATATCCTGAACAGAAACATTTTTGCAAATAGCTTCGATAGTAATTGCTTCTGACTGGTCATATAATGACAACCGGATATCAAAATCTATCCTTTTGTTTTTATCCCGGCAAGCAATTATCAATCTTTTACCCGGCCCTAATTGATCAGTAAAACTTTTTGAATTGAGGCTGTATTTATAACTGCCGGGCGAAATAAAATGTTTATTCTTATCGGAGTTTGCACAACAGTTCCACCGATCAGTAAAAACGCTTCATTGTTTCGGGAAATGTTGATCGTTCCTTTCTTTTTGTCAAACGAAACTGTGAAGTAGTCATTTTTAATTTCATTGGTTTCGCTTCCGGGTAAGGGAGCCTCTGCCGAAACAGGGTTGGCAATAACAATTGAAGCGCCGGCAAGCGACAAGGTCTTTATAAAATCCCTGCGTTTTAGTGGGTCTGTCATTCGTACCGCGCATTTAAGCGGAATGGTAAAGTTAATATTACCGGGTTAACGACAGATCCTGGAGATCACAACGACTTCATATTATTTTGAGCTCTGCATTTTATGTATCAATTCAGTGCCGACGCCACTTATGAGCAACCTGTGTTTTTTATTCGGAATTAATTTTTGTGTCCAGTCGACAAATCCACCATCGGATAAATTGATCTCTTGTCCATTCCTTACAAGGAAAAATTTGAATTGAACAAGCTTGTAATAATCGCCGGGGTCCAATTGTCTTTCGATTCGGACAATGGTTGGATCACTTATGTTTTTTATGCTGTCTTTTAGTCTTTGATGAAATATTTCATTTTCCTCTTTTAGATAGATCTTTAGCAGCAATTGCTCTTTATTCAAATCAAATTCATTTGAATAAACAGAGAAATGAATGTTGATGTGATCCATAAGCTGTTCCAGTTCAAAGGTGAAACTGCCTGTATCGGGTCCACCTGTCGCCAGGCAAAAAATACCAAAATGAGCCGTGAATGCCGGATTCGAAAGAGCCTGGCTCCTTGCATGCCTGTGAGTTGCTGCATATTTTATAAGCCCATGATCTTTTTCTTTTTAAAATCTCTTGCTATGAGGATAGCAAACACATTGGTTGCATCAGAAACAACTTCTGTTCCTCTTAACGCAGTCACGACATTATTTTGATCAACAAATGCCACAGCCGAACATGTGCCAAATAGGGCCAAAGGAGAAAGTGTGACTGGTATGAAACCTTTGCTCTTTGCCAACTTGAGACATCTTATTTCAAACTCCTTAAAATTGATGGTGTCAACCTCAGAAGGTGCCGCGAACCTGTTTTTCAAATTGTCTCAACAATTCTGCCGCCGTTATTTTTTTGCCCTTGTTCTGAATAGCTCCAGCAATAAAGTATTCAACTCCTGATGCGGAAAGTTTTTCGCTGAGATCATTGAACAGGTTGCTATAACCCAATTTTTTGCGACCAGGTTTGAAATATTGCTCATAACGATCAATTGGTAAGTTTAATAAATATACATGCTTATGAGATTTTGCCTGAACAAGGAACTTTTATTCGGTTGAAAAATGGTTTAACTTTAGTGAGTAGACAAGCGCGAAGGGAATAAATGCTGCAACAATCTCGTCATGAAAAGAATTTTACTTCTCTTTTTTTAGCTCTGTTATCAATGGAGTTTCGGACAATTGGATTTCAAAAATTCAAATGTGGGAAGGGTCATGGATCTTGCCGATCTTGACGGGCATTCCCTTTTAAAGAAATATGATCCGCAGATAACAGGTTCTCCATTTATTCATGACGATTGGGTATCTGCAAAACTCACACTATCGCGGGGTAAGGAAATTGGTCCATTGTCCATTAAATTAAATATTGAAAGCAACGAATTGTATTTTCTTGATAGCACAGGTAAAGAGATGATCGCTGCTGATGGGTTGGTGAAAAAGGTTGATTGTATTGACTATTATACAAAGGATAGCTTAAGGTATATTTTCAAAAGCGGTTACCCCCCTATAGAAGCACAAAACGAAAACTACTTTTACCAGGTTTTACAGAGGGAAGGATTGAATTGCTCGCCAGGAAATTTAAATATATCAGGAGCGAAAAGAATGACCTTTCCGGTGACGTTTCAAAGAGTTTCGTAGACGGAGTCGTCGTTTTTGTATATATACGCCTATGGCTGTGCTGCAGCCACTTAAGTCCAATAAAAATTTTATCAGCTGCTCTTTGGGAGGAGGATAAACTAGCAGGAGATGAATAAATATATTTCTGACAATAAGATCAATTTCAAAAGCACTGTCTGATCTGATCAAATTATTTAATTACTATGATGGCATTAAATAAGATGATAAGGCAATCTCGTTTGCAGCGATCAACTATTTCTTAAAAACAAAAAATCAATCCTTTACTTTTTGCCTCCATTGCGCTGCACGTAAGTTGGACCAGTCACATTTTTATTGGCGTCAGGCTCACCAGGTATTTATAGATCGCTTTAATGTCATCGTCACTCATGTTTCTGAATTGATCCCAGGGCATGTCAGATACGGCAATTATTTTTCTGCCTGAAACGATTTATAAATTGTTCCTGTGACCAGCCTGTGATCCTGCCGGTTTCTTTATCCGGCGTGAGGTTGGGGTTACTGTGTAACCTCCGCTTTCAATGCCTCGAATTTCAAACCACCCATGCGAACTCTGGGCCAATATAAGCACCTGTCATCAGGTTCCTGTTGGTATGACATCCCCTGCAGTTGGTAATATAGTGGGCGAGATACTTACCATATTCAGCCGTAGTATCAGGCTTAACTGATCTGGCTACTTCAGCCATCAGGTCCCACTGGTTTTATTAAAAAGCACGCACAGCTTTACCCAGAAAATTAAAGTGATTGTCCGGCACATTATTTTTGCAGGTTGTTGCGATCTCAAAAAGAAATGACTGCGGTCAGATCTTCGTCACTGAGATTGTGAAATGGCATAAAGTCAAAGAGCGCACGACCATCACGAGCCACCCCGTAGCGAAGTGAGCGGGCGATCACTGAATCAGGTAGTTTGCCAATGCCGGTTTCATCGTCGGGAGTGATATTTTTTGAATATATTTTACCAATGGGAGATTAAAATCAAGTCCACCGATCAATGGCAACTGTCTCCCCCTGCTTTATTTTTTCCTGGTTTGATCTTGGTGAATGACAGCCGGAACAATGTGCCGGACCAAATGCAAGATATCTTCCCCTTGCAATTACAGCACTGTCAGCGGAAGCGTGAATATCAGGATAAGATGCAGTAAATTTCTTGTTTTGCAAGCTGAAAACAAGGATCACAAAAATGATCAGCAGGCTTACGATAATAATACCGGTCCACTTCAGGACTTTTTTAAATCTTCTCATGATGGCTGGTTTTGGTCGGCTGAATATATGATTTTTTTAAAAAACTTTCACAATTGCATTATGTCCACAAGGAATTTATCGATGAAAATATACGCGTAACAACGAGTAATGGCTTAACCGTTGCAGATTTATTCAACGTTTTGAAGGTGGGAAGATCCCGGGATGATCGTTGTTCTGTTAGTGTTTTTTTAATCTTATTATTCCGTTTACCGAACCAACCAAGATTGCCGGGGGGCCTCGAACTGGATTACAGTTGAGAATAACTGGAATTGACCTTCAATAAAGTGTCTCGGACCAGCTAAGTTTTATGCCATTTTTTCCGGTACGAAATTGGTGAAACCAGTGAAATTTAGGTGCGGAGTGATTTTTGAGTGGGATAGGAATGGCGTTAAAGAGATCGAAACAATACCTGGAGCTCTGGTGACCGTGATCAGTCGGCGCTATTGCGCACATATGTCGTTGCTGCTTGTCGGCGACGTTGACCAAGCGAAGGAAAATCTGAATCATCAATAAGGACATTATCCCAGTAGGTTTTACATTAAAGATAGTGTCAATAAGAGTAATCGAGGTTAGTGCCGATGAGCTGATTGGAGATTATCTTTTCATCGTCCGCTGTTGTTTTTGGTTGCATAATCATATACTGTGACTGCTTTTGTTTCTGTTCCCGCTCTATTGACAGTTACTGAACTTTCCGTGTATGCCACTATACCCACAAATCGTAATCCCCTTCGATATTAGTGGTGCTGCCTCTTACGAGTCTTTATCTTTCTGGCAGGCAGTAAGAGACTGAGCAAATCAAGGGTAGCAGTTTAGTTTATAGTTCTCACAAAGATCCCTTTTGTTTGCAAAATACAAAATCCCGCGAGTTAAATAACAATAGCCTGGCATTAATACTAGCGACGTAGTGTTCTTAGTGTCCCGATAGCTATCGGGACGTCGTGAACTTTGTGTCAAAAGGTCATGAGAACACGAGTATACCACCGTGCGAAACTTCATCTAATAACAATGGATTTTTATGACACGATCGAAGGACAAGGCCCCCAAATGTGTTTTGAATAATTGCGATGAGCAGCACCGGCAGATGAGGCTGCATTTTATTCCCGCCAGTTAAGTAATTTGTGAGAAACAAAACGGACATGAGCAATACTATAACCCAATCCTTCCTGAAGGAGTTGAACGCGGAATACAGGGCTACAAGGAAGCTTGCCTTGAAAGAATTCCTGAAACCTTGTTCGAGTATAAACCCCATCCCAAATCCATGAACCTGGGTTACTTGTCTCTTCTTGTCGCGGAGATCCCTTTATGGATAAAACACATGGTGACCGATGGCGAGATCGATTTTGTGACCTTCAAACATCTTACACCCAAAACCACAAAGAACTGGTTGATCATTTCGAAGATAACATGAACGCAGCAAGAATGCATTACAGGCAACGAGTGATGAAGCACTTGCAATCGCCATTTGTATTAAAGGCCAACGGGCAGGTTTTATATTCGGCTCCTAAGATCGCCGACATTGGTGCCACATTGAATCACTGGGTGCACCACCGTGGTCAACTAACCGTTTACATGAGATTGAATGATATCCCGGTTCCTTCTATCTATGGACCATCTGCAGATGATAAAAATTTCGCGGCGCCGAAATGAGATCATTGCCGGTCCTTTAGAGCAATAACTACTGCGTTACGAATTCCGCTGCATAGATGCAGACGGTATCGTAACTATCAATGGTAAAACATCTCTGCATGTTTATAAAATAGAGATGAGACCGCAGGTAGCTGATGTGAGGAGCTGCTCTTCAAGCTACGGGCGAAATACACACGAACTGCTATGCACGGGGCATAGGTCTTATCTACCGCGAATTCTTCAACGGTTTCCGTTCACATCCTGAATTACAAATAAGATGGTGGCGGATAAATTGAGATTGCAAGAAATGCAAAGACTCACCTGGAAGCAACTTTCTTCATGTTGGAATCTAAATGCCTTGTCAAAAATTGCTTATTTTATTACCGGTTCTTAGTTAGCTTTCCTGCGATCTAAATTTATAATCCTGGCGTCTCCCAATTAATTTGATTTTTTGAAATACACTTTGTATATGAGAAAAGAAATGATCCCTGTTTATTTTGTTATTGCTCATCTGCAGCTATCTCAAAGCTCAGAAAATATCCTGGTAACAAATGTGAATGTTATTTCCATGAAAGATAGTACTGATCGCGTTATAAAAGATCTGTGCTGATCCTTGATGGAAAGATCGCTTCGATCAAAGATGTGATCAAGGCTGATCCAAAGAATAAAGTGGTTGTGATCGATGGAGGTGGCGCTTATATGATGCCCTGGTTTATTTGATATGCATATGCACTTTTATCATGACCTGGGACTCGACAAAAAATATCTCAACGAAGAGGTCAAACTGCCGCTGGTGAATGGCGTTACCACCGTAAGAATTATGAATGGAATGTCCGAGTATCTTGAGCTGAAAAAAATATAGTCACTGGAAAAATTTCCGGACCGGAAATGTTTGTGGCGAGTCCTCAATTGGTAGGTAGATGGCCATTCAGAGAACCACTGGAAGGCAGGATGGTAACCAATGCGAAAGAAGGAGAGAGAGGGCAGTCAGGGAATTCAAAGCCAAAGGATATGATGCGATCAAGCTCACTGAATTTGTTGGTGACTGAAGCGTATGATGCAATTATTAAAACAGCGAACGAGACTAAATATAAAAGTAACCGGTCATGTGGGTCCTTATGTGAAATTAGATAAAGCGCTTGCTGCTCACCAGCAGATCGAACATTTTGATGAATTCATTGAAACATTATTGCCTGACACTTCAATCAATCACGGAAGAAGTGTTTTCAGACTATGGTATCTGGGATCAGGAAAAATGCGTGGCCTACTGTGGAGATACGTTGATGAATCAAGATTGATGAACTGGCTCAAAAAGTGAGACAGGGCAAATATTTATGTAACGGCTACAAATTCATTTTTCTACAAAGTATTTTGGGTATCGGGGCAACAAAAGATGAGATCGAACATTTTGACTGTTATGATTATGTACCTGCATTCATGAAAAAAAGAGGCGATGAGGCATTTAACTATTATTGGGACAATCCACCGCCTGAGGAGTTAAGAAAAAAATATGTCTTCGCATTCGTTACGAGTTTGTAACCTCACTGTATCATGCAGGAGTAAAGCTGATGACGGGCTCGGATGGACCTGAATGGTATTTGGCACCAGGCTTTACGTGTGCATGATGAAATTGAGAGCTATGTAAAAGCGGGGCTCAGCAATTTTGCTGCATTGCAGACAGCGACTGATCAATCCGGCAACCTATTTGGGAATTGATAAGCGAAAAGGAACGATCGAGCCAGGGAAGGAAGCCGATTCTTATTTTGCTTGAAAAAATCCTTTGGAAGATATAAAAAGCACAAGAACCATAAAGCCGTTTATACCCACGACAAGTTTTTATAACAGGGAGCAGCTTGATAAATTATTGAACGAAGTTAAGATCATCGCCGGTGCAGAGAGTAAAAATTAAGTCCTCAGAAATCGACACTAAAAGATGCGACCCAAAAATTATCACTGGGGCAAACGGATTGAAATAAAAAACTCCCGCCCTGAATCTTCCAAAATAATATTCCGCAAAAATGCCACGCTCCGAGTTCACGTGGTGATTCAAACAATCTTGTCCGCTGGGTCATGATACCAGTTCGCAATGGATCGATCGGTGCTTATGGCCAGTTCTGAATAGTTATAAAAGAAATTATTTTCCCGGAACTGAAATCAAACACGTATTCACTCTCGGAATAGAAATCGAATTTTTGTACGTGATCTCCATTTCAAGACCGGGAGCAAGTCCATTTGTATTTCCAAAAACAATGGAACCCATGGGCACCAACACGAACTTCACTCCCTTGCCAAATTTGAATCTGTGTCCTGCCCAGAGATGCCGTGTTTCCTGTCTTCATAATTGTAGCGGGCCTCCAGGTGAAGTGATTTGTGGCGGGCATAAAGGTGGGATTAAAAAATCTTCCTCGCCCGGAATGATGAACATTTCTGCCCAGGCTGAAAAATTCCATTGGAATTTGCCGAATCAATCTGATCTTCCTGCGCACATAGTTTTAGTGAAGCAAAACAGATCAAAAACAAGTAAATATTTTTAGTCATGCTTATCCTCCTAACGCGATCGTTACACCAACCAGCATAATTCCAACTAAAATCAATGGCAAATACTCATCTTCCATTTATTGTAGCCCACATATTTGGCCACTGACCATCCGCAGAAAAACATCATGACTATGGCAACAAGATTGGAAACTCTTAATGCAAGTTTAGTGTCGTGGATAAATACAAATGGTATCACAACAGGAAAGGTCGAAATAAATATCAGGGAAAAAATAGCTATTGATTCTTTAATATCTTGAAGCTTCAGGCGCACATCGATCGACCGGATCCGGCATGCCGGTTAATTTATTTCTTATTTCTTCGAGTCCTTCTGTGCCGATCGCTGAGGCTACTATCAGGAGGTAGGGCATCCGAGATATATTCCCTTGCTTTGGCTGTTTGTGAAGAATTTCGAACAGCATCAAATATTGTTTTGCTCCTGCTTTTTCTTGCCAACACGCCCATAAGATACATCGTGGCATCAACAATACCCCAGGCCGAGGTTACAACCAATAGCCCCGATCAGCAGTTGCCGGATCTCGGTCGGCCCCCTGATTGGCAATACCAATGGAACACGTAAAACTGAGCGCCATTATTAATCCGAACAAGATCTCAGCAACTCTATCCATCGGGTTTAATAACAATTTAAATTTGGTGCTTCCTTCCATACAAAATTTGAAATTTAAAGATTGATGCATACCATTCTGAAGTTATGTAGTAAAACATTCCCTTGTGTTTTGCGTGCGCAGTTTGTTGCTCATTGCGCAACCCCACAGTACCTAACCGCGTTTCTTTTGAAGAAATTTTTAATTTGCGTCCTCCTGAAATTTAATAAACTTAATTCTTAAACTATGGCCGAACAGGAAATAATCGAACACACCAAAAGAATATTTGGTATCTGGAAAACGAAAAGTAGTTTTGCACAAGCTTAGTGAGTTCATAGCGGAAATTTTCATAATCGTATTTGCCATAAGCCTCTCCATCTACGTTCATGATCGTAGTGAACTAAGGCATCAGCGCCATGAGGCAAAGGAATTTCTATTGGGGGTTAAGACAAGACCTGCAAACCGATATCGAGGAGATGAATGGAGACAAAAATTCATTCGGGAAAAGCGGGTCGGCATTCGGGTATATTACCAGCAGAAAGCTGAATGAATCACTAAGCGCAGATACGATACGCAAATACCAGAATTGGATACTTAATACCACGGGACTGATACCCAACAGCGGGAGATTTGAAGGCTTTAAATCGTCCGGTAAAATTGGAACAATAGAAAATAAAGAATTGCAGAATTATATCATGGACCTGTACCAGGAGGATATACCCAGCCTGATCATAAGCACCAATGGTTATACAGCAAAAAAGCAAAAGCTGTTTGAATACCTTGAAGCTAATGTGAAGAGAACTACGGACAATACTACAAACTTCATCAGCGTGCTCGAGCTCCGACCCGGCGAACAATATTTGTGGTTCACTTACCTATGTTAAGGAAATATTGGACCGATATGACACTTGTATCAACAGGATACGAAAATGATCATTGTTGATATTAATAAAAGAGATTATGGAAAGTGAGGATGATCAAAAAAGACTTTCTTGGCCTGTTCTATTCCGATCCAACAGCCATCTTCTATCTTTTTCCTTCCTCAATATTCAAATTATAATACAGCGATGTGAGGTAAATGATCTCGGCGAGAAGAATGACGATGACCACCAGTAAATAATAAACAGTGTCCAACCTGATATTGACAAAGCTCCAGGCAACAAGAACCAGGGCAGTAACCAATAAAGAGAGACGGGCCGGTCTTTTGATTGAGTTGAAGATCTCCGCATACACCAATAAACCCATGATGAGGCTGGATGCCGATGAGAAAGATCGCTATTGCGGAGCCGAAGACTATATTTAGTGATTGACCTGTTTCATTTGGATCGAACAAATAAGAGAAGCGGGCCGCGATCAAACCCAGCGCCATCAACGTGGGAATACACAACAATTCCAGCAACGTAGCATTGACAAAACCTGTTTTGGCATTCCTGTTCGAGGTCATCGCGAAAAATATCCACCACAATGCAAAGACAATAGAAACGGCGAGAGCAAAATTCACCCAGCGTCAAAAATCCAGCTTATTGACCTTGCTTATTCCTATTTACCACGCCCAGCACTACTTCTCCGAACACAATAATGGTAAACAGTCCCAGGCGCTCTGACATGCTGGAAGACAAACTAAGATCGAGCGATGACTTGCGCAACAAGCGATGAGCAATGAATGGGGGCGTATAATTACAGATGATCACTATTATAGCGATCAGTTTCACCCATGGTCGCGGTACAAAAAGACTGAGAGCCATTAAAGCCAGTGCAATAAGGAAGAGAATTGTGTAAGGCCTGTTGTACCTGCGGTGAGATCTGTCGTAAAAACCGACACTCCACCACAGGTAAGTGATATAGAGTTGCATGATCATGAATACGATCGTTGTGTTGACATACGCTGTTGCGGAAGGCTGGTCGATGGTAACCGCCAGGGCTGCAATGATCATCACCTGCCAGAGGGTCATCAACCGGGTGCGAAGGCCTTCACTGCCATGGATATCGTAATACAGGCTACCATTCAACCAGCTCCAGAAAATCAGAATGAATAAACAGGCATATTGCAAAAGACCCTCAAGGCTTATATGCATAGCTAAATGGTGGGTGATCCGCGAAATTGCGATAACATAGACGAGATCATAAAACAGTTCCAGCCAGCTGATCCTGCGTTCTTCAAAATGGGGATCAAACTTTTGGGTGGTCCCCACCAGGTTGAACTTTTCCCGAATCGCATAAGCAGTGATGGTTTGAATTGGAAAATTTAAATGACCGATCGCAAATGTATTGAATAAACTATGGTCAGGATTGTGAGGTAATAAGCAAAATGTCTGGGTAAGATACCGGTGAAGCTTACAATGTAGAGACGCCATACCTGGTGTTCTCTGTTATTCGTAGTGTCCGTTGTGTCCGAATTTGGTCCAAAGCCCACAATGGATGCACGAAGGACACAAAGATTTTGCAACGTGGCCAGGTGGCGAGCCAGGAACTTACTTTCCTTGATGTACCGGCTAGGAATACTACGGATGCTATTGCATCGTCATCAAACATTCTATTATCTTGTCAAAAACTAACTGGACAATGAGAAATCTTATTTTTATTGCTATTAGCCATTGCTATTTTTTCCTGCACGAAACAACAGGATATAAGAAGCGATGAAACAAATGGATCAGCATCTGCCAGCGGAGCCACTACATCAGCAACTCAGGGCAGACAGGGAAGCTGCCACAACTTTCAGAAAATTTACCATCAGGCAGGGAGCTCATTATTGTGATCAGAATGCTCTCAGCCACGTTTCAGGAACATCGATGAATTTTGTTGCGAAATTTGATAGCACAGCTATTTACCCCGCAGTGATCACGGATTACAATCATGCATACGATGTAAATAAACTATGGGGATTTTCTGAAGGCTTAAACAATCAATACAACAGTGCGAGAATAGGCTGGCGTTGGCTTAATGGACAACTACAGCTGTTTGCGTATGTGTATGTAAAGGGCACCCTGCTTAGAGATCCCATCAGCTACGACCCGCCATTTATTAAATCTGTACAGATCGGAAGCGAGGTCAATTGCAGTATTGCTGTATCGGGTTCGAAATACATTTTTACTGTTGATGGGGTTGTCGTGCAAACTGCCAGGGGCACGACTGCCAGCCAATTCAGCGGTTACCAGCAGTATCCGTATTTTGGTGGGAATTTAACTGCCCCGCACCTGATCAATATTTACATAAAATAAAACAGACTTCTTTACATAGTGTCTGCGGACTTAGTGCCCGTTGTACATAATCCGGTCACAACAGTGGTGAAGTGCACTCGGTACAAAGTTCTGTACTTCCGAAGGTGCTAATTCTGTTTCTGAGTTGCTGCGCCATTTGTAAAGTGTGATTCAATGAATTTGTATCCGTCCAGTTGTCGTGCCCGGTAACAATATACCGAGGCTGCTTACATTTTGCCTGCACATTTCGTATAGTTGTCGCATACTGTTTTACATTGGCATCTGATAAATTACCGAGGTCGTGAGCTTCAACAGATTTTATTAAGCAGCCGCCGTAAAGAATTTTTTCTTTTTCAAACCAAATTACAATATTGTCGGGTGCATGACCGGCCCCTGGAAAATAAGTTTGAAAGGAATATTGACCCACCGTAAAAACAGTGTCTTTGTCCATTAAAAATTCAGCTCTTTTCATGCCTCTTTTTTACTAAGTTCATCGGTGTGTCTTGTAGTATAGGTTTTGATTCCCTGTTGTGAATAATATTGAAGCCCCCGGTTCTGTCTTCGTGAAAGTGTGTGGCAATGCACAGAACTACATTTTTATGATGCCTGTTCTTTATACTGTCCAGTAGCGGTTGAAACTGTGTGGTGTCCCAGGGCGTATCAAACATCACTACGCCATTGTCCGTTACAAGATACATTCCGTTTGCCGGGACCAGGTTGCCCTTTATATGAATTAAATGTTGTAAAAACATAAAACTCGCCGGTCAGCCGGGTTATTTTTAAATTGCTATCTCCATTCTGCCCGGAGATGTTATTTAAGAAAACAATAAAACCAGATTGTTGTTTTGCCCGCATGATGTGCTGTGTTTCGTTTTGTCTTCATTCATGGCGACCAGTGGTGCAAAGTAGTGCTTAAACTTTCATTTCCAAAAGACTTTGCTTCATGTTCGTTGTGACCTCTTCGTGCCCATTGTGTCCACTGTCACAACGTCCACAAAAGTATACACGAAGGGCACAAAGAATTAATATAAAAACTAATGCCGGGTTCCAATTACCACTTATCAAAAATTAACAGAACCGGCATTGAAATAATTTTCAGTAATTGGCAATTGTACTTAATTTAGTTGCTCTCAATTTCTTTAAAAAATAAAGTATATGCCAACAACTTCATGTGAGATCTCAGGTAAGGTTTACCAGATGGATTATACCAAAAATGACTTCCAAAAGAGGGATCTACTATTTCGGAAAATACATAGCGATCCGGTTATGGGTTTTGCTTTCACTGCATTGAATGGAGGCGGCCATGAATTCGATGACAGCCGTGAGCCTTTTCATATAAACAGGAGGCAATAGTGAAAGCGATCAGCAGTGCTGAGAAGTTGGCATAGTAAGGAAATAAGAACCCGAGTTCATTCTTGTGTAGCTGCGTGCACTTCTGTGATTCAGTGGTTTTTACCACATAGGCACAAAGGGCACAGAGGAACACAGAGTTTAATTGAGCTTTCTCAAAGAGACGGCCATTGTCGGTACCGAGACAAGAAGTGTTCAGACATCACTTTTATTGGTCCGAAGCTTCCCGGATGATCTTATCATAAACCTTACGGGCTTCATCATACGCGGCTTCTGCAGCAGTACGTTCTTCCGGGCGTATATTGGCTTGCTTCATCTTCCAGCATTGGTCTACTGCCTGCCTGCACCATTCAGCACTTTTTCGTTCGTCAATCGGTTTGCCATCAACGATAACAAAAACAGGATTGGTATGTGAACTTGGATATATTCTCAATGCGATCCATGATGAATGAGTAACCGGGTATGTAAATGTTATGTCTTTCCATTTACCATCAGCAATAATTTCAGTTGTATCCACTGCGAAGCCATTTACAATAAGTTCTACCCTGAACTTTCCGTGTGGTTCCGATGCGTGCCCGCTCAATATGCCAGTATGGTTGCTGCATGACCGGGCTTTGCGCAATCCTGGCACCAGCCTCATCCTGCTTGTTCAGGAAGATTAGCAACGACGCTGGCAGTGATCTTAACTGCTTCCTGCTTTTTCAAATCCACCCTGCTATCCCTGGTTCCTGCTTCCAATCCATTTACAGAAAAATTAATGATATGTGAGTTTCCTTCAGAAACATAAGACCGACCTTTTTGATCGCATCAACATAGCTATCATAAGACAGACTGCCTTCCGGTTTAAAATAACTCCTGGCCATACCAACACGTTCATCAAAAATGCAGGGAAAATCTGTTTCACCGCTTAGCCGTGTGGTGAATCCGCAGTTCAGCGTATGATACCACATATTCAATTCCCACGGGGCAGGTGTATCTCCAAGGCTAAAAAATCAACTACATTTTGCGTAACGGTAACAATATATTCGTTCGCCCCGATGCCATCCATCTTGGGTCGCACATAATTGGGTAATTCTTTTGTAGGTTCTGATGGCTCCAGTCCCCAGCCTGAATGAGCATAGCCCCGTAACTGCATTTTGCGATTTAGCCCAGCTGAGTACAGGCAAGGTCCAGCTTGGCCATTGTTCAATCTGGGTAGTACCGGATAATCATCTTCTTTAAGTCTCAACAGAACGACATGACCTGCATGTGATGAGGGGAAAACCTGAAACTTCCACATCATTCCGCATGATGTTTTTGGTGGTGGAAAGGGGATCGTCTTTACCAGTAAAAAAGTTTTCTGATGATACCAGCTCGGACCCCAGGCCAGCACGGCCGCAACGTTCAAATCTTCACCGATCTGTTGCCGCCACATATCTATTGGCTTTACCCTTCTTCCGGACTATCATAATGACTACAACCCGCAGCATGAACATGATGATCTGCAACAATACCATCCAAGTTTCGACATATTTAACCATCGCTTTAATTGAAAGGAAGCAGAATATTCCTTTACATTAGCCGGCACCGTCAACTGCAATTTTTGCGGGATGTACTCCGGTCCCCGGTTAATAGTAAGATTGTATTTGCCGGGAGGCAACACCACATGTTCTCCATCCTGGCGGTATATCTGTGGCTGAAAGAAAAATCCGGGTATTCATCATACGTTGCAACCCGCCTTGAAGGCAATGGATAGATTCCTGTCAGTGTGGGAGGAACCTTATAAGTTTTTAAAGGTAGTCTCAGATCCTCTTGAGCAGCAACTCAGCCGAAAGTCCGCATTCGCTATGAGTCTGGACACTATCATCAAGCATACGTTCAATGCCGTCTGTGATCAGGAACGAAGCCATCAGAGGGTAGAACCATCATCGTCTTTTACATGTAAAGTCACTCTCACAGAAGGGATACTGTTGAACAAAATATTTATTGTATTTCGGAATCCAATATCCTGCGTTCCCTGTCCAACATTGAATCCCATTTCAACTTCCCGCTGGCCTGCGTCTTTGCTATACATCTGTACGATCGCATATTCCAGTTTCAATCCCGAAAGATTCGAAAGCATAGGTGGATTCCGGTAGATCTGCATTTCAAGAAAACGATTGGCAACCTGCCCCTGCGTTAATATTTTTTTTTCATCCACACGCGGATCATTGGAAGGAGCATACAAGGTGTGGCAGCATTAGGACTCTCAACTTGCAATTGCGAGGTAACACCCGCTTCGTTATTCACCTTTACCAGGTAACTGACCCAACCGTTTTGGATCAATCTTGGTTTTGCAGGACCTCTTAATACCTTTACTCTTGACTCAGGATTAATATTTACTATCGCGAGGCAATAAGGGATCGAGTATTTCCTGCACACGCTTCGATGTTTGCCCCGGTTAGCGGTTGATGTTGCAGAGATATTAATTGTTTCTCATCTTCTTTTGTCAAAGAGCTTCCCAGGAAAGATAAAGCATCCTTCAACCGGATAGCCTGTGCCAGCAACGGTTGTGGCTCTACCTCTGCAGTCGTGCCCTGCTTTGCCTGGATGATGTTCCTCGTGTTGTGCAAGTACAGGCAGATTTGAAGCAATGGCAACTACGACAAGTAGTTTTCGTATCATCTTGCCCTCCGTTTGTTTTACTGGTTTACTGTAGATTGCTGATCATGTTGAATGCATCTTAAAGATAAACAGATATTATTTCATGTGAGTGTGCTTCTTACTTTGCTTGTGCAAAAGAAAGTAACAAAGAAAGCACAGCCGATTTTGGTGCAGGAACTTTTCCTCTCAGAACATGTCCTCATCCAAAATCGGCGTTCAGTAACTGAACTGCGTCGAACACTTCATTTACTAGAGCATGATGCATTCGTGAACACTATGCTTATGCGCTGAACAGATTATGCCAAGCGTGGGTACCGAAACGAGTTATGCAACGAAGTTTCGCATCGGAGAAAAAAGTAAATAATGCAGTGCGACTGATAGATCGTGAACATTGATGGTCGCGATTCCATTCAATTCTTCAAATCAAAAACAACCTTCGCATTTTTTTGCTCACTCGATGAGATAAAAAGTTCATAACGGTTGGTTGCTGTGGTGATGATCATAACTGAAGTATTCGGCGGAATTGTACCTAAATTATCAGCGACCATGATTATTTCATGGTGAGGTTGAGATGGATCTATGTCGATGGTGATGGTTATCGGTTTTTGAGAAAGGCGCATGTGCGACCTTATTAATGTATTGTTGTGATATATGCTAACCGAATCGCCATCTATCTGACCATTGTCATAGATCTCCATTTTGATCTTACCTGCTTCTGTCTCAATTCTCCTGACCAATGCGTTTTCCCTGGTTTTTAAAATCAGCGGCGCTGAAGGAATTATTTTCTGAGGTTGCTTTACAACTGTAATTGTTGTTGAAGTTGTATCTGATTTCCGCTATAATCACCGGGGTCACCTTGACTTTCTGACCTTGTGAAGTTGTAAGCTTTTTTGGTGGCGGCTTTGAAGTGGTCGATTGTTTTGTTGTCTTTGTTTTTGGAGGTGCGAGTTACCTGCGTGGTTTGCTTCACACATTCGCGGAAAGTGATATCGTCTAACGCAAAATCATTTCCACAGCCACTTGGCTCATTGTCGCTCATGATCAACCTCAGTGTTGATGTAGAAGCAGGCGTTGTAAAATAAGTACGATACGGTGCCCACCGTGGCTCTGGCACTCTTGGCACATCGCCTGTGAGCAACACTTGCGACGATCTTGCCGCTCCGGTGTTTCCAATCGAACGTTTAAATTAGGCAATAATGGATAGGGACATTTTCTGTGGGTTTGCAAAGATTGACCAGCCACAGGCAGAGTTCATAGATCGGTATTACTCTTCAGTCCCGGTAATGGGCGTGTTTAGAAATATACTTCCATGCCGCCCGGCATTTACCAGCAACATATTCCCGTCAACATCGCCTGCTAGTATGGTCCTCCGAAATTGTATGCCAATCATCACTGAAGCATCCGCTGGTATAAGAAGCAAATGAATAATATCCATCACTCGGACATGAGCTGGGAACACGTCGATAACTGAAAAGATCATCGCTATTCAGATCACGAACATTGCCAGCGCCAAAATTTATAGTGACTTGAGGTGTCTTAAAGATACAGCCGGCCGGTTGCGCTTTCGATAGCAAAAGCGAAGGGAAGAACAATGAATATGAAACCAAGCTTCTTCAAAGCCTTATGCACTTTACTTTAAAGCTACTACAAACCGATAGTATTTTTTAAATGATGGTACGAAAGGTAAATTTCCGTGAGAAGTTTTAACTACATTTTTATGCTTGTCCGACGAAGCTTTGAATTTATTAAGGCGCAAGGCGGGAACCAGGCTGTACCATTCTCGTGATTTCCGTTGCGGCGCTCCTGCCACCGGCAGCGCGTTCAGGTTCCTGTTATCATTGAGCAATTGCGCCGCGTTGTCGAAGGGTTGCGCTGTCGGTCACGTCCAACGGACCTTGAAGGAGTCATTTGGCCTTGGAGCGACCGACAGCAACTCTTGCGGGCAGAATATTATAAAACGATCACACTATTGCTGCCTCCGAATTCATTTGGCTCATGGCCATCGGCTTCAGGTTCGTTGAGCCATTCTTGTTCATTTACGATGTATTTGAACTGATGCCTTGAATCTTTAGGTAAAGTGTCACGTCAGCAGTGAAACTGCCATCCTTCTTCCTGGCCATCATGATGGATTTTTGCCAATCGCTGTTCAATCCACGTATCTGCACTGTTTCAGCGTTGTCAATTTCTAAATGAAAATTTCACTTTGCAATAATCTTTGGTCTTGTAGTACGTCTTCAATATCATAATTTTTTCATTTAAGGTTTTAAGTGCGGCAAAGTAACCTGAATGGGCAAAGAAATTCAAAACAGGTTATCAACAAAAGTGCGATTTATGTAGATAAATATCTTGTCTCCAACACAGGTCAAACGATAATGAGTTGTTGCAAGAACTATGAAGGGAAAAGGACCTTCCTTTGTACGAAGAGTCCCTCGCTGATTCATGTCTGGCGGGTTGCCTGTCGTTTTGATTTAGTAGTCAACGTTGCTATGTTTTCATCGTGGATCTATTTTTAACGATATCGCCTCAATGTCCCAGTTCATATCCTTCTGCAGGCTTCACTTTCAGATTGCCGTAACAATATACTTTCACCATTGCATCTCCGTTCAAAATGATCTCCAGGTCGTCGACGTTGATATGACCCGAAGAAAATATTTGCGCATTGCCCGTTACTCTTAAGCGAATGCATATTAGCCACTGGCAGGTATACAATAAGTTTTGACGCTGTTCTTTTCTTTTCGGCATTTATTTCCAGCGTCCTGTCTTTTTCTGTTGTTCTTACAACGCTTCAGGTCTTTGCTGTTTCCCTGTAGCGTTATATTTCTGCTTTGTGAATTTGTTAGGATCACGGTAACTTCTCCCGTTATCTCTACATTTTCAAATGCCTGGTTCGTTGTTGATCTCCTGGTAATCAAGCTGCCGATTTTCCTACAGGGAAGATCTGCGCATGAGAGGTCATGAAAATGACCATGGAGAAAACTGGCATAAGAAGTTTTTTCGCGGAACTGAAGATCATCTTTCGAGTGATCATTGTAATAGTAGGTTTCATTTTTTTTAAAGTTTAATGGATGAATACTAAAAATGTTTTTGACAAGACAAAGGAATAAATCTAAATGCAGCGAAAACAATATAACAATACTTATAAAGCGGCAGACATCAACGGATGCTGAAGACGGTCAACATCAGTAATTCTTTGAAGTGACCAGGAGCATATTTATTTGTTCGCAGAAACAAAGTTTGCGAAGAACCTGATTTTTGGCTCGAATCCTGTGATAGCTTGTTACGATTACTTTATCAATAACCAAATCAAGCGTATGAAAAAGATGATCGTTTTTATTGGGTTTGTTGCTTTTTTTTCTTCAGCACATTCTACTACCGTTATTACTCCTGTCTCATCAACCAAACTTCCCGTAAGAGCCGATGAAGTTTATCTGCCAGTCGGAACAAACCGGGCGGTTGATCTCCTGATGGATCTTTCAAAGATCAGCGTGAAGGATTTTGAAACATTGAGTGGCAAAAAGATGAAATTTTTGGACAAAGTGAATTTCAAGATAGGGCAGAGGCAGTTAAAGAAAAGTATAAACCCGGATGGAACATTCAGCAAAAAAGCATTGAAAAATTCTTAAGTGCTCCGGCCGGGCCAGGAGGTGGCTTTAGTCTTGTGGGCCTGTTACTTCGGTCTTTTCCCTGTCGCTGATAGGAGTGTTGATTGCTTATGTTATCGCCGGGGCGGATAACAGGTCAAGGGTAACATGGGCCTGGATCGGTGCGGCCATTTCATTGATCATCTGGGGTGCAATTCTTATCTAATGCTTTACCAGGCAGGGCTGCTTGGCCCCACGCAGGCAGTCGGTACTCGAATGGGGCACCAATATTATGACTTCATCTGCCGCTCCACGATCGCATTCGATAATTCCCCTCTATTTCGTATAGCCAGCGTAAGCGATCCAGGCGTAAGCTTCCAGTCACCTTCTTCGGTCTCTCTCAGGCTAAAGGCAATAGGCTTTTGTTTTGAATCTTTTGATGTAATAAAGAACTTTACGCCGCTCATGTTCTTCATCTTGCTAAATTCAAAAATTCTTGGTTCATTATTGATGGTTATTTCTTTTTAAACCTTTCCATTAAGTTTTATATTTTAAATGAATAAAACTAAGAAGCCCCCGCCGGATGGCGGGGCTTCGTAGTAGATTTTGAGTACCTATTTTCATTATAGCTATTACTGTTGTTATAACCGCCCATCTGGCATGATCACGGCCGGCAGGTCTTTGTTCTTTTGCCTGGCCTCCGTTACTTTAATAGTCCTTCCGTCTATGGTAGTTCCATCCAGCCCTGCTATTGCTTTCTTAGAAGCCTCATCATCCGGCATTTCAACGAATCCAAATCCTCTTGACCGGCTCGTCATTTTGTCCATGATAACTTTGGCAGAAGATACTTCGCCATACTCGGTGAATAAACTACTTAATTCTTTATCCTGGATGTTAAAGCTTAAATTGGAGATGTAAATGTTCATTCTTTTTGTTTTGATAATAATAACTATTTAAGCGAAGCAGAGAGGGAGAGGGAACTGACGGGAAAATAGACTTAACAGATTTAATCGACTTCTTAACTGGTGCGATGCTTAAAACTAACCCGGTGAAGATAGTTCTATTTATCCAGCTTTCGAAACTAAGATGATAACGCTACATTGATATTACGAATAAATGGCCTAAACGAGCAAAGCCAACGCAGTAACATTCGACAACTTGCACCACTGGGCATCCGTGAGCTGAACGACACATAAGAAAGTTACTCTTCTTCACGATTGAATTGCTGTTCATCGCTTTCATTTAACTCTGTGATCCCTGTCCACAATATAGGTCCGTGGACATGTAGCCTCTCTTTCAACCGCTGCTGATTTGATACGTTTGTAGATTTCATGTGAAGTGGGAAATGTTTCTTGTGTCAATAAAACAAAGTCAGCGTTGTATGATTGGCCGGCAGAAGTGTGTATAAAGTTTACCAGGAAAATTCTCATGATGATACCAATTTCACTGAAAGATAAAAAAATTTATTGTTAGCAGGGCCTACGCTTCGGATAAGCATGCATCTATTCGGGAACAATAGGAAGAACAGGGCATGCCCTGGGAAATATTTTCCTTTTATTTTCCTTCTGCAACTTTTTTCAACCCTTCCAGTACCATGCTCCAATTTTCTTCCAGGTGTTTTTTCTCGTTCTTCAGTTTTACAATTATCCTGGGTAAGCGAGACTAAAGTACCGCCGTCTTTTTTGCTAATTCATAGGTGACAGTCGCATAATTTTCCGGCTTATCTTCAGTGCCTGCCATCGAGCTCCAGTAAGTGGATTGAAAAATTTTGCCAGGTACCAATTGCAAAATAGTGCCACCGTCTTCATATTCCTTGCCTTGCCAAACTCCTTTGTAAGTTATCCGGCTGCCCACTTTCCAATCGGAAACAGTGTCGGTGCCGAAGAGATATTGCTTTATTTTTTAGGATTCACCAGCGCATCCCATACATTCGCCGCATCTGCATTGACGAAAATGGATTTTTTTACAACAAGACCTTTATCCATAATTTTTTGGGGGTTAAAAATTTCCAATCACCATGTAAAAACTGCCTCAATCTTTGTGCCTGTTATAGCAACAAATTTTATTTGCAGACTCATCCTGTTGTTTTCAGTTCAAAGTCAGTACTAAAAAGGGCTAGCCACAGCTCTTGCTGATCAAGCGTGAGCGGTTGCCGGAGACTAACCATAACATTCTAAATTTTATTTTTATGGATTGGAACACTGGTGACTGCGCTGCGAAACTCCTTGGAGTACGGAAAACGATGCCGATGGGTAAATGGCGGCTGAAAAATATTTCCAATTGAATTAACCTTGCCTGCCGATTTAAATAATTTTTCACATTTCCTTTATTAACCATTTTGATCACAAAAGCGATATGATAAAGAGGCAAACAGTAACGAGCATCTGTGATGCCGGCAGGTGCCGGAGAATGATGATCACAATTCATATAAATCACGATTATGAAAAATTCACTACAAATTATCGCCATAATTGATCAGCCCGGGCTTCTTGAGGACAAGATCGAACAATTGGCTTACCGTCATCATGATCCGGGATACGGCATACAAAATATACCGGCTAACCGTATAGCGCTTGAAACTTCTTCCGTCGAAACCTATGTAAGTGGTAATGTGGTGATGAATAATCCAGATGAACAGATCAGTAGCGCGTTTCATTACTTGTTTTGTTTTTACCTGTATTAAAAGAAAGAGCAGTGTCTATAAGGTAGAGTGGAGTTCTTCCCTTTCATAATGAGCCACCACAACATCGGAGTGACCAACACCGACATGGTACCCGGGCACAAAGAAAGCCCGGTTTTTGCTGTCTATTGAACACTCGAAGAGCGGGCAGAAATTCCAAATAGGTCAGAGGGCTGCTTACTAAACTGATCGTTAAAGAACCAGGCGGCAATAATGATAAGTGTCGCAAATGCAACTACAATAATAAACTGGACCCGGATACTTTTTGAATATCTTGTTTTGATTCTTTTATCACAGACCTCACCCGGGCAAACGCCGGGCTTTTCTCTATAAATAATAGTGGATAAAATTTACACCCGAGGCAAATACCAAATGCAGATTCAAAGAACAGGAACGCCAGGCAGATGAGGCAGATCACTCCTGTAATAATACTATAGGAATTAACGACCACCATTAAAATGAACATGGTGGCTGACAGGATCACGCCAATTATCCATGCGAACTTTTTTGTTGTGCTCCAACATATTCAGGTGTCTGGTTACTTACGATCAAACGTCCAATTATCAGTGTAGGTGAAAATTTAGGATTAATAAAAACACGGATGATGAAATCAGAAAGGAACACGGTTAAAACATACTTGATCGGCAAAAATTATTTTTAAACGAGACAAACATCGCGGAGATGAAAAGTGGCTAAGAATAGTATGCCTGCTGCGGCCCTTATTTCTCTTTCATTTAAAACCGGGATGTCAGATCCTTCTATATTTTCTCCGAATTGTATGATCTTATTCATTTTTTATTTTTACTACAAGCAATTACCATTGAACATTTTATTTACTGAAGGAATAACGGAGAGACTCTGCCTGCGGCAGCAAGCATCCCCGTGCTCACACATGAGCAGTTACTCTTTTACTTGTGTTTGTTCTGTTGCTTCCAGGCAGCTAAACTTAACACCCGCAGAACAGCATTGTAGTAAGAACAATGGCGATCGAAAAAATGAGCAGTTTCATAATAGTGGTTTTTATTTGACATTTATATTTTGAAGATCTATCACAGATCCTTTCACAAGAATATTTCATAAATGGATGCGCTAAATGCGGTTGTCAATAAACAACGGGTTATCGTAAACGAACAACATGGAAGAGCGAGCCACTGGGCTGGAGTGCGGACACGCTGCAACACCTGGTACTAGCTCAGTCAAAAATATTTCTCCTGCACTGCACAATAAAAAACTCATTGCCCTGTACTTGACGCCGGCCACTTTAATTATATAGGTTTACATCAATCCTGCCCTATCAGTTTTGCAAAACTGCATTTTATTCCGAGTCAACGTCGGGAGAATCCAAATCCTATTCTTCTAACTGAAAACCCTTTTATGAAAAAGATCCACTCATTATTAGCACAACGAAATGTACAGAGTACGCTTGTTATTCTTTCTGTATTCCTGATCGCAGGGTTTCGTAATACTGGTATCAAAACATCCATAAAGCCTGACAAAGCCTGCCAGTTGTCGTGCCTTCTCGGTCTTTGATCAAGAGGGAAACGTGAGGTCGTAAATAGCGCTTACGTAAGCCGCTGTTGGCGTCCCCGTCAACAACTTGTTCGTTTTATATGCTAAACCCAATTGCGTGGATACGTGCCGGCGTTGCCCCGTTGAAGCTTCTGCCTCTGCTAAAGCTTCAAGTGATTACGCGGATGGTGAAGGCGCAGCAGGTGGTGGTCACTGTAACACGAACATCACTCATCCGTTTTGAGTGCCTCAACAACACGGTGCTTGATATCTCCGGGGAAAATTATTTTTCAATTTTGTGAGCCTGAAGACATATAGGCTTGCAACGGAAGCCGGGGTCTGTGCCGTTGAAAACTCGTTGGACGTCGCTAAGCTGAAAATAAATGAAGTGTTGGCTAATGGAAATGATATTGCACGGCTCCTCCTTCCTGGCAGGGCTGGCATCCGGGTATGTTAAGTGAAAGGTGTTGTTTGGATGTACACCGGTAAATGCCTTTAGCCACAACGTCACTGTCTGAAGCGTGCTACTATCAGTGATTCTGACCAGCTGTAAGCATCATTGAATTGAAAATATATGCGCGGGATATTCTAAACCTGCCACAGGGCAGCCAACTTCACCGTTGCTATCAAGCAAGCTCTGCGGCATTATAAAAGTCGAGAGTTGGCACTATCAACACTCCATTTCCCGGCAATAGACGGACGTCCCGGCTGCGCAGCACGATCGCCTTCGCCTCTTACCGGGCACGCAACCAAAAAACAAACCGGCAGGATACAATGCCAATAACAGTGTCTTTTTCATTTACATCTCTTTATTGAATGAGGTCGCTGAAGGCAAACCCGGCATAACGGCCAACTAGCGTAAAAGGTTGTGCGCGCTGAATTGATTTGGTTGAACATTTACGCAAACAACTATGGTGTTGCAGGTCGGCCTGATGACCCGATAGCTATGTAATGGCATAAACCCTGACCAGCAATATTTTCTACAAGAAGGTGTTTTTGGCGTCCCCGCTAACAACTTATTCGTTGATATGGCTAAGCCATTCAAATTTATTGTCCTGCAAAGGTTTGGGCTGAGTTGACCTTCGTATGCAGTCCGTTTACTCAAACCTGGTCTATAAGCTGACCATCCTGCTCACATTCATGCATATCAAATAGAATTGCGGAAGATTTAAGCAAATGAAAAAGTTGAGATCGGGAAAGAGTATCAAGTAATAGCGGCATTGCGTGGTGTTAAATTTTTAAACAAACCGAATTCACAATGGATAATTTAACTGCAATTAAAAACAGCGACCCTTACCGGCTTTCTCTGTATTTCCTCCTTTTGCCCTGGCAGCTATTTACAGCTATATGTATGTATCGCCAAAATTACAGGCAGGCGATATTGCTGCAACGGCGAAAAAAATGCTTAGATACAATGAATTTTTATTCTCTGTACAAGCATTGCCTCTGATATCATCACAAATATTCTGTTTGTCATTTTAATAATATTTTTATATCGCCTTTTCAGACAGGTTAACGAAACCTTGTCCTTGTTCATGGCGGCCTTGCATTTGTTGCAATTCCTGTTTCTTTTTTTACGGGCGAATCGCTGTATTGATAGCTCTGAAATTTTTAAAGGTAATTTGCTGAAATCATTTTCAACAGAGCAGGTACAGGATGTGGGCAGCAACACTTTTAAAAATCGGTAATTATACCGGTCAATTAGTAACATTTCACTGGGGCCTTTGGTTGATACCAATGGGTGGGTTATTTACAAGTCTCGATTTATTCCAAAAATTCTGGCATATTGCTTTTTTGTAAACGGTTTAGTTATATGTAAGCAGTATAACATTCATATTATTCTCGAATTCTGTTCGCAGTTTCAAAAATCGTTTATCCAACATATTTTATAGGAGAACTTCCATCGCCATTAATGATCAAAGGAATAAGATCAAATCATAAATTAAATACTATCAGCCTGCAAGTACCAGGAAATGCATGAGCCAGGCAACATAATGTTTCCTTTATTGTTGTCATATTTATTATTTTGACTTGCTCAATAATATAAATCCCGGGCAGCTTTATATTGTAATGAAACCCGAAACTTGCTATCTTTTACCGAAGGAAGGATCGCTGCTGACAACCGGCGGATAAGCAATTTCTTCGTAAATTCCGTTGTCTATTGTTTTTTGTAATCGTTTCAATCATGAATTAATAAAGCTTTTAATGGCAAGAAAGCTATTGCACATCTCCCTACTTATCCTTGCATCTTCATTTTGCATTATTGGATCGGCCCAGCAGGCAACCTCCTGCCCAGTGATACGATTATAACAGATACAGTAACCAAAGAGGTTTTGATTCCGCTAAGACAGCGGGTAGCAGATGAAATCAGAAAAAACATTGAAGCAGCTCAATGCCGATAAGATCACTGCAAGACAAAATGAGATACTTGATAATATCCTGAAGGTCTCACAAAAAGCAAATGATTACTTAGAGAAAGGAATTGATACCGCAGGTATAGCATCTCAACTGGATTATGTGCTTCGCTTATATGATGTGGCCGGCGATGGTATTTTTACAAATAAAGGCACCACACAAACAGACAGAAACCTTGCTACTTCTTCAACTCTTTTGAAGAGAGTTGCTTAACAGGACAGAAATTGCAAAACAGACACTGGATTCCTATCTTAAAAGCATGGTGGGTTTCCAGAACAAATTGACTCCCTGGCCAGCGACAGTATTCTTATTGAATTGCCTTCAGATTCTGTCAGCCTCATGAATTTAATCAGCAAAATAACACTGGTGACAAAAGAAATGAGACCCGCTGATACGCTTGCTTAAAAAGGCGATTCAAAAGGTACAGCTATTACAAACCAGGGTAAATTTTGTTATCATTAAGCTGGAAGATGGTATTGAGCAGATTGAAAATTACAGGGAGGATCTTTCCGCTTCTTTGTCAGACCGGGAAACGGTCAATCTCTGGGAGCCGGTAGCTTTCAGAAGGCCTTTGCGTGAAATTTATTACCTGTCAAAAGAAAAAGCGAGGTTGGTTTTTTCTTTTTATTCAAAGAACAATTCAGGCCGGATAGTGTTCCTGTTGTTATTGATTGCAGGTTTAACGCTGTTTCTAAGAAATTTGAAGAAAAAATTACATGCAGCTCAATCGTCACCTACCGGTCAGCAGGAATGGCTTGTTTTTACGTTATCCTCTTTTGTCATCGGTACTTATTGTCTTATGTGTTTTCCAATTTATCTTCCCAGCCCCGCCATTTGTTTTCAGCATGCTGTATTATGGATCATTTCAGTTGCTGTCTCTTACATTCATTTTCCGGAATTTCATTACGAAATACTGGAGGTCTGCATGGCTCATACTGGTGCTGATGTTTTTCCTGGCAGCTATTGACAACTTAACACTTCAGGCTTCCCGCATTGAAAGATATGGAATGCTTTTACTGTCATTAACTGGAGTGATCTTTGGTGTTGTTTTTTAATTGAGCAGCCGCCGGAAAGAATTAAAGAGAAAAGGGGTCCGGATATTTATCGGTTTCTTCATTTTGATGGAACTTATATCCGCAGTAGCCAACCTTTATGGGAGGTATAATTTTTCGAAATCCTTTTTAACCAGTGGTATTTTCGGCCTGGTCAATGGCATACTATTTTTCTGGGTAATACGGCTGATTAATGAAATGCTGACCATCGCTGCCCGGATATACAAAACACCGGATAGAAAAACTTTGTATATCGATTTTGAAAAGGTGGGCAAAAAAGTGCCGTCCGTATTTTATTATCTTGCTTGTGATCGGTTGGTTTATTTTATTTGGACGGAGCTTCTTATTTCTTCAGGAAGATTACGCGGCAGTTCACCGATTACCTTGCGTAAAGAAAGAACGATTGGCGAATCCACTTTTACTATCCAAAGTGTTTTTGTGTTTTTCCTGATCCTTATCTTGTCGGGCATAATTTCCAGCATTGTTACATTTTTGCTTCGGGTGAACAGGGTGTTGTAAGCAACCGCGGAAAAAAGGGCGGTCATTGGCAGTTGGCTTCTGCTGATACGAATTTCAATAATAACTATTGGAGTGTTATTGGCATTTGCTGCTGCCGGTATTCCCATGGACAGGCTGGCGATAATTTTAGGAGCATTAAGTGTGGGTATCGGTTTTGGTTTGCAATCCCTGATCAATAACCTGGTGAGCGGATTGATCCTCGCCTTTGAAAACCCATCAATGTGGGGGATGTGGTTGAGTTCGGAGGACAATCGGGAACCATGAAGTCAATAGGTTTCCGAAGCAGTATAATCACTACCTGGGAAGGAGCTGATGTTATTATTCCCAATGGGAATCTTCTGAATGAGCAACGTGATAAACTGGACAATGGGAAACACGTAACCGTCGTGTGGAGATAGTGACAGGAGTAGCCTACGGCACCGACCTGGGAAAAACCAAAAAAGCTGCTGCTGGATCTTTTGGCCGCGGATAAAAGAATCATGCGTTCCCCACCACCATCAGTATTAATAAAGGATTTCAACAGCAGTTCTATTGAGATCAGGATATTATTCTGGATTGAACATTTTAATACCGGACCCAAATAAAAAGTGATACGATTGAGGCCATAGATGAAGCATTTAAGAAAGAAGGTATTCAAAATTCCTAATCCAAAGCAGGATGTGAATATCCGGGTTCTGTAAGTGAAGTGGAAAGAAGAAAAATGGTCCTGATATTTTTCAGTGATGTAGTTCTGAAACAATATAAAATTTATATTCTGAAATTTAAATCTTACAACAATGAAAAAGTATAACATCACATCTGATCATGCAATCAGTGTTGCTTTCTTCAGTACTATTTTTTACAAATTCCGCCAGTGGCCCAATCGGATAAGGAAAAGATTTAATTGAAGACTGTAATACCGGGAAAGCAGAGTTCATTAAAACAGATGCCTCTAATGAGCAAGTTATTTGAAGGCGCTGCTGGCTACGTTATGTTTCCCAATGTCGGCAAAAGGCGCGGTGGGTGTAGGCGGCGCTTCCGGGAATGGTGGTATTGTTTATGAAAAAGGAAAAACGATAGGCAAGGCAAAGATGAACCCAGGTAAGCGTCGGTTTTCAATTCGGCGGCCAGGCCTACAGGGAATTGATATTCTTTGAAAACCAGGAGTCGTTGCTGGATCGGTTCAAAAAAACAAATTCGAATTTTCCGCCCAGGCATCAGCAGTCGCTGTGCAAAAATCAGGTGCTTCGGCGAACGCAAAATACACAGAGACGGAGTCATGGTATGGGCTACACAGCGCAAAAAGGCGGATTGATGTAAGGAAGCCTCTGCAGGTGGGCAGAGAATCTAAGTTTACTGCATTCCAGAAAGGCCACTTCGATGATGCATCACCGCGATGAACCATGAGTCTTCTCAGGCGATATGGATAAATTGAATGTCGTATGGATAATTTGACAGATTACTTTTTTAGTGTAAAACCAAAATTTAGCATTATGAAAAAGGTCATTATTCTTTCTGCGCTTATTGGTATGGTTTCTTCAGCCAACTCTCACAACGAATTCAATTCCTTCGTCAGCGGCCAAGCATCGCACTGAAGGCCAATGAAGTTTATCTGCCTGTTGGAAAACCGGCCATGATTTGATTTCGTTGATGGATCTTTCCCGTATCAGTGTGAGGGATTATGAAACGCTGAGTGGCAAAAAAATGCAACTCCTTCCGAAAAGGTGCACTTCAAGCGGCCAGCATCAGTTGAAAAAAGTATATAAATGAGGATGGAACTTTCAACAAAAAAGCATTGAAAAAATATCTCACCAGGCCGCCCGTAGGCGGCGGAGGTGTTTCTTTAGTCTCACCGGACTGCTGTTGGGCTTAATTCCCTGTCTTTAATAGGGGTGTTAATCGCTTACGCAATAACAGGGTCGGACAAGAAATCGAGGATCACGTGGGCCTGGATCGGGGGCAGCCATTTCATTGATCGTCTGGGGGCGCAGTCCTCATTCAGATGTTTCAGCCAGTTTGTCGTCTGCAGGAAACGCCAATTAGTTTTGATGACCTGGGTCGTGATGCGTCCTCACTTGTCATTTCATTGCAATTGCTGTGATGCGTTTCTCACGCATGTTTTTATGTTTCTTCGTGGAGATCTTTTAGAATGGGACAGCTTCGTACCGTGGCTGTTGTATTTACAATGGTTACTAAAGCCGGAGAAAGATCTCCGGCTTGACGGTCTCAATCTTCACTCTGCGCTAATATCTTCCTCAGTTTTTCTGTCCAGCCCCCTTTTATCTTCCCGCGAATTTCTTTTGCATCAGAAAGACTTACCGCCGTTTTTTATATTGTCATTGTACCTCTCCGTCAATGAATATATCTCGCATTAATGAGTTGTTCAGCCGATGGCGTAGATTTAGCCTGTTCCATATTGGGTGGTTAGAAAATTTAATAAGTACAAGTGTGTAAAACCAATAAAGAAGAAGAGTCGAACGCTGCTTGAGATATCTAATTGTGGCTCTAATTTCTAAAGTATCATTAAGGTAAGACTTTTATAATGACGGTAATATTTTTCTGTCCTATGTTGTTGCTGGTAAAAGGCGATGCGCTGTCTTCGACCTGCCACCAAGTATATCTCCTCCAAGTGCCGTGATGCGTGTCACCCGTGGCGATCGACCCGACAGCTGGGTATCCGGAGACTCCGGATAACAGTCGGAGAGCTTGACTTACAGAACACTACGAAGAATGGTGGAGGGGAAAAATATATTCAACTATATATATTTAAATTGTATACACCCACCAGTTCATATCCTGAATCCCGAGTTTACTAATGACAAAAAGAAAACCGGGTTCCGAAAAAATGCGGACAGTGATGATCATTACGTTATGCTGGACGCTGTTCGCCCGCATTTCCTTTATCAGTCAATATTTTTTATTTATGACTTCATTGCGTTGAAAAGTCCTCGGGTTCAATTCCATTCTGGAACGAATTTGCTGGGAACCCTTGTGGTTGGAATATTTAGCGGTTTTGCTGTGCGGATGGCTGTTGGTTTTTAAATTGGTTCCCGTTATCGCCGAAAGTCTTTGCATTCGGGATCATCAACGCGGGACTTCTGTTCATCGTTACCTATATTTGGGCATTGCAATAGTTGGGTTGTTTGTTATTGATTTTGTCTATTTTTCTTTCAATGGCAGTTTTCTTCTGCGTTATCAATGTCAGCGAATAATGTACTGTTCAATATCTTTTCTCCTTCTTTCTTTATTAATGTTTTTCTATTTGGATTTTAGTTTCAATTACCCAGTTTATGCTCCAGGTCAACGATAAATTTGGCCCTGGCATATTATGGAAATTTATTACCGGCAAATACTATCATCCACGGCAGGAAGAAAGGATCTTTATGTTTCTCGATCTCAGGTCTTCGACAACCATTGCTGAAAAATGGACAGTAAAAATTCTTCGGCTGATGAAAGAGATCTTTGATGATATTACTGAACCTATCTTAAACAGCCAGGGAGAGATATACCAATATGTAGGAGATGAAGTGGTGGTGACATGGCCCGCTGAAAAGGTCTTGCAGAAAATAATTGCATTCAGTGTTTCTTCCGTATTCAGCAGGCTTTGGAAACAAAGAAAAGAACATTACAGCCGTGAGTATGACCTGCTTCCTTCATTTAAAGCCGGGCTGCATATCGGCGAGGCCACTGTAGGTGAGATAGGTGTTGTAAAAAGGATATCGTTTATTCGGGAGATGTATTGAATACCACTTCGAGAATACAGGCTGAGTGTAATAATAATAATGTAAACCTCCTGTTGTCATCCGACCTGCGTTGAGCGGATTCAACTAAATGCCGAATATCGAGCAAAATGGCCTTGGGAGAGATCTCCGCTAAAAGGAAAAAAGATAAAGATTTTGCTTTATACAATTAAGTTGCTTAACTCAGGTTAAACAGCCTTACTTGATTAACGGCAAGATGGAGAGTGGGATCAAAATCGACGTTGCAATATTCTTCAGGTAGCGCATCAAATTCCTTGCGCTTCTTTTCCATCCATTCATTCATTGCATTGGTTGTCATAGTTTTTGCATTTCATTCATGGTCGCAAATGATCTTTATCACTGGCCCGAACATTTCCATACCGTGTTGTTTACTTTGCGCTGCCATTTCTCAAAGGTATCGGTGTGAAATTTTTTATCGCAGGCGCTGCCCAGTTGTTTGCATGTCATTGTTTTCATGAAAGCTGTGCTTGAGAGTGAAAATTTACAACTATTAAATGAAAGGCCTTAGATAGGGCGGGTTGGTAAGTGAAACTAATAAATTTGGGTTGTAATAACCAAAAATATCTAGTAAATTGCTCCCAACAAAAATTAAATATGTAAAATTGTGAATCCCCAGGAAACCGTCAGTTGAAATTCGGTGAAAGTTTTTTTATATAGAGTTCAAAGGGGAGGTATAACTGCCAGCCGATCGTGCCAATGGAAGAATATTGTACCAGATTAAATTCAACAACTTTGTTTTGCAAGCATCACAAAGACAATTAACCAGCATGGAATTCCATTCTGACCGCCATACCGCAAGGACCTAAAATTGCGCCGCATTGTAGCGGAGATGGGTCAGCACTGAAGATCATTAATTCAATCATTATGCTACCGCTGGAACAGTATCAAAGTGACTCCTGGAAGAGTACAATCAACTCAAAGATCTTCGAAACGGTCGCCGCCTTCTCTTTAATGAAAGAGTTTGTTATTCATAAGGGATTTGATTACGGAGCTTGTCCCGCTTATCCGGCCCATGGTAAAGATCATGGAACGGAAAAGGCGGAAGATGCAGCGGGGCTTTCTTCCTCCTCATCGGCGAAACCTGCGGAAGATGTGAAGCGATTCGTGAAACGGCTATAAGGATGAAGGCGGCCGGTATTTCCAAACCTCACCTCAACCTCGAATGCAAACCAGCGAGAGTTGCCGAACGTAATGTACAAAGAGTGTGCCGCGTTAAAAAGAAGATGTCTGATCCTCTCCATTGGGATTTATGAGTGGATGCACGTACAGGTGCTGTCGGAAAAGCGGGAAGTTCATTGAAGACACCTGAAAAATTTCCCCTAGCCTGGTGCCGGCCATGAAAGACCAGGAAGAATTCTGAGAGCGGCGGCGGTGTCTGGCAGCCGTGGTTCGACACCGCCGCAAAGATGATTACAAACACTTTTGCATTGATCACTACTGCGGCCAACTCACTCGCTGAAACAAATTCATAACAGCAAAAGAACGAATGCCAACCATACTTCCGGCAGATTCTAGCCGAAGCCTGGTTGTATAAAAGATCTGGTCTGAGCAGGACATTTGATATTGCCAATTACCAGGCAGCCTCTCACGAAATGACGGCCACGCCACTGACACAAAGATTTTCTGAAGAAAGCCAATCCACACGAGCGTGATCTACAAAGAAGTCCCGAATTGGTCTATAGCTGATTGAGGCTCCAACTCTCGCCAAGCCTCCTTTTGTTGGAATTAATATCCAAACCTAGTTTCTTTCCTTGCTGTATAGTCCTGAGCCATATAGTTTGAATGCAGACCCAACATGTTTTTGATACCGAACACCTCCGCAGAGCAGAGACAGAGAAAGTGGACAAAACAGTTGCAGAAATAGATAATATTGGAATTTCATATCAAATGAACGAACCATTCAGTCACTTTACTTTTTTAAAAACGCCTAAACCATTTTTTATGCCATTCGTTTCTTACGTACTCCAGGCCCGCGGGCTTCTCCGCTTGCTGCGTACAAAGAAGCCATTAAACAATTAGAAGCTGCCGGTGCAGGATCTCCCAAAGGAAGAAGCTTCCATGTATGCTATGGCGATCCCAATAGCGTGCAGGTAACTGATGTTTGGGATAGTATGGAAGATTTCCAGGCCTTTGGTCAAACCCCTGCGCCTATAATGCAAGCTTTGGGAGCTGACCCTGGTCAACCGGAGATACAGGAAGTGAACAATATTATTGTAGGGGAGGTTCATTCATTCGCTGAGCTTGCGATAAGCGCTCTAAAAATTGTCTGGGAAAAAGGATATTAGACTATTATTTGTTCGCATTCGCTTGAACCGAGGTGTGTCTTATTTTTTATCGAGGCCAATCGCGTCATGTATGCATGTCTTCACGCATCACTTCCGTTTGTATACCTGAACACGGACCATGGCTGCAACCGTGGCGATCAGCGGTAAATTCACTCTTTACCGCTCAACCTTGTCTAGGCACAATTCATCATTGAGCGGAACTGGTGATAATTGCCTTTCCAGATATGTCCTTTTAATGCGGTTTTTATTTGTGGATCAATATCGGTGCCGTTGGCATACCAGTCACCATAAGTGTGATCGATCATATATGTTTGAATATATTTCCACTGCTGTTTGAATTTATCATAGTAGTGCATTGGATCGTTGGGAAAGAGATCACTCATCATCAGCAATGAATTCATCTCTTCCGCCTGCGACCACCAGTTCTTTTCTTTACTGATAATAGTAAGACCAGGTTTGTTTTTAAAATAATATCCTGCATCATAAAAACCACCGTGTTTATTGTCCCACGCATTCTGTAATGCATGATCCACCATTTGTTTTGCGATGCGCAACGTAGTAGTATCATTTTGTATGTTTAAGTGTATGCGAAGCTTCGAGCAGCAGGTAACTCGTTTCAACATTGTGCCCAAAAGAAACGTAATCCAAACCATGATGTGCCATGATGTATGCATCAGAAGAATCGCGGATGGATACCGGCGTCCAGTCTGGTTGAAAGAAAAGCGTGAGATAACCTTTGTTGCCGATCATGGTATCACGGATGAGCAACAGCATTTCATGCAAACGTTCACGCAGCAGAGTCGTTTGGCCAGACAGCATATAGTTCTGTAAATGCTTCGAGCAAATGAATAGAACTGTTTTGATCTTTGTATCCTGTTTCAGCAGTTGCAGGCAGTGTTTGCAGTTCTTTGTATCGGCGTGCCGTCTCCGCTGCATATGCTGGTAATAACCTTTATGCACAGGATCATGGCTGTGTTTCTCCAGCCACATGAATGCTTCCTGTGCAAAGCTGAGTGCATTGGGATCGTTTGATAATTTGCAATACGCTGCAAGCGCATAAATGCCAAATGCATTTCCGTAAGCATTCTTTGTTGAATCAATTACATTTCCTTTCCTGTCGACCATCGTATAAAAACCACCATAGGTTTTATCCCACATTACATCGTGCAAAAATTTATAGCCATTTTGCGCAAGCGTTTTGTAATAAGTAACACCAGGATATCGCATCGCTGCTTTTGATGTTGACCATGTATGCCTTGCCTGTGTAACAATAAATTTATCCTGGTTTGATGTGGGTTTAAAATCATAAGTGAATTCCGTTAGAAAACCTCCATACAACGTGTCCATGTTTTGCGGATACCATTTATTAAGCATTTCATGCAGAATGGAATTTTCAATTGTGTTTGCGATCTGCAAACGTTCCTCTTTATTGTTTTGGGCGAAGACGATCGATGTGGTTAGTAAAAAGAATACGGAAAAGAATGTTTTTCATAATATCATATTTTAGTGAGTGGTCAATGGTGCAATGGTCAGTGGTGAGTGGTCGATATATAACGTTACTGTCATTCACCATCTCACAACTCACGACTCACGATTCACCATTCTGCCTTTTACCGCAACCATAGTGATGATCGCTGAAAGAAATACCGAACCTGCCATAAAAATATAAGACGCACCAAAACCACCTGTAGTTCCATTCAAATAGCCGACAAGATATGAACCGGCAAAAGAACCCAGTGCTCCAAAACTATTGATCAATGCAATAGCTCCTGCTGTAACATTCGCCGGCAATATTTCTGTCAGGATAGCAAAGAAAGGGCCATACGGCGCATACATGGCCATTCCTGCAATCACAAGCAACACAAACGATAACCAGAAATTATTTGTGCCGATCAAATACGAACCATAAAAAGCAAGTGATGCGACCAATAAAAATGGCCATACAAATATTTTCCGGTTCAGTGTTTTGTCTGAAAGATAAGAAGCGGTGATCATACCAATGATCGCAAATGCATAAGGCAACGAAGATAACCATCCTGTTTTGATGATACTCATTTGTGGCGCGGCTTTTATGATGGAAGGCAACCATATCACAAAGCCATACACACCAATGCTCCATAAAGCATATTGCAGGCAGAGCAAGATCACTGCTTTTGATTTGAATGCCGCCGCATAATTCTTTACAGGCTTTATTGATTGCTGTTCTTTTGTAAAACTGTTTCGAGAGATCGTATTTCCTCACTGTGTTAACCATGTTGCATTGGCGGGTTTATCGCTTACCAGTCTCCACCAGAAAAAAGCCCAGATGATCGCAGGCAAACCTTCCCAGATAAACATCCATCGCCAGCCGGCTGCATTGACCAGGTAACCTGAGACGATCGACATCCATAAAATGGTAACAGGATTACCGAGTATTAAAAATGTATTGGCTCTCGAACGTTCCTGTTTTGTAAACCACCTGCTTAATAAAATGATCATGGAAGGCATTACTGCACTTTCCACAACGCCCAGCATAAAGCGAATGATCATCAGCAGCGTGATGTTGCTGACCAAACCTGTTGCTGCTGCCAATGCACCCCACAATATCAGCGACCAGAAGATCAGTTTCTTTGCACTTTTATTCGCCGCATAGTGTGCTCCCGGAATTTGAAAAAGAAATAACCCAGGAAAAAAGTGAACCCAATAAAGAAGAAGTGGCTGCAGTAATGTGAAGGTCTTTTGCCATTTCACCGGCTGCTGCAAAACCAAAATTTGCACGATCCAGATAAGCAAGACTGTATGTAATAAATGCTACAGGGATAAGGCGAAACCAACGTTTTTGTGCAATCGTGTTGTTCATTGTAATTTCCTCACCTCTGCCCCTCTCCACAAAGTGAAGAGGAGAGAAGGTAGTTCAATTAAATAGTATTAAGTTCTCAAAATATTTTCTTTAAAGTCCTCCCTTTAGGGAGGATTTAGGAGGAGCTTCTAACTAAATATCCTGTCATGAGAACGCCTGTCATTCCATTGAGGCGTTGGCTCAAAATAAGTTTTGTCTGAAGGATGCAAGATGTTGTTTTACCACTTCATCATTTAATTCAATACCCAAACCTGGTGCTGATAAAGGAAGATTCGCAAAACCTTTAGTAATTAAATTTCTTCCGTCGGTTGTTTTTACTAAACTTTCCCACCATGGCAGATCAATAGAATGATGTTCCAATGCCAGAAAATTTTGCGTGGCTGCAGCACAATGCACACTGGCCATAAATGAAATCGGCGTACCTGCCTGGTGCATGGCCATCGCTACGCCGTGTTCTTCTGCATAATCACCTATTCTTTTGTTTCAAGCAAGCCACCTGAGGTAGCAAGATCAGGATGAATAATATCCACAGCATGAATATCAATAAGCGGTTTAAAGCTTTTCAGCAGGTAAATATCTTCGCCTGTAAGGCAGGGTGTTTCCAATGCATCCGATAACATTTTCCATTGATCAGTATATTCCCATGAGATAATATCTTCCAGCCAGGCCAGACGATATTGTTCCAATCGCTTTACCTAAACGAATACCATTGTTCACATCAAAATGCCCGTAATGATCGGAGAGAGAGTGGGATATCATAGCCCAACATGCTTCTTACATTTTCCACCAGTTTAGCCAGTTCATCCAAGCCTTTATCAGTGATCTGAATTTGCGTAAAAGGATGTAATGTATTTCCGTACGACAGTAGGATCATTCAAATCGCCCCATTGCTGCAGATCTCCCTGGTCGTTCTGCCAGAACTTATCATTCACCAATGTACCCGGTATTGCCTTTCAGTTCGTTGATACCGAGATCCATTTTCAACCATGTATAACCCTGGTCGTTGATGCGGTAGTTCATCAACTTTTTTGTTCGTCAGGCGAACCAGCTTCGGGGTATCTGCATACAACCTTATCTTATCACGATACCTGCCGCCCAACAATTGCCATGCAGGCACATTGTATGCTTTACCAACAATATCCCACAACGCCATTTCAACGCCACATACTCCACCGCCTTGCCTGCTTTGCCCGCCAAATTGTTTTATGGTTTTAAATATCATCTCCACATTACATGGATTCATGCCCAGCATCCTGCTCTTCAACATTAGTGCATAGCGTTCATCGGCGCCGTCTCTTACTTCTCCCAAACCATAAATGCCCTGGTTGGTATCAATGCGTATGATAGCTGTTCGGCCTAAAACAGTGGTAACACAATAACGCATATCTGTTATCTTCAAATCAGACGGCGATGAATTACGGTTTATTTTCTGCGTGCTTTGCGCCACCAATTCTTCAACAGGTGAGAACATGAATGCGCCGCCCAATGCGACACCACCTAAAGCAGATCTTTTAAAAAAGACGCGCCGCGAATTTTCTGCTACATCAATTTTATTGTTCTGAAGTTGAGTCAATGAAGTCCGGATCTTTCAAACCAAGCTTCTTTAATATTTCTTGTGCGGGAGTCATGTTCAGTCGTATTTATGTTGAGCGAATAATGTTAATGAGTAATGAGTAATGAGTGATCAGTGATGAGTAGTCAGTAGTATTGTATCAACGTTTACTACTTACCACCACTCACCATTCACCACTCACGCCCTCACCAGTTCCTCTCCTTCATATATGCATCCAGTTCTTGTCTTGTCATCGGGAGATTTTTGTTGCTCATTGAGCCATTGTAAAAATCTTTTTGATCTCATCTGTCCATTGCTGGTCTATCTGTCCCGGTGTGTATTTGCCTTCGCGCAAGCGCTGGTGACCGAATGCATCCTGTAACTCTACAAACTCTGAATTCAATACAAGGTCTTCAAGATGGTGCGCAGGAATAAATACCACGCCGCCTTTTTTTGCCAGCACCACATCCCCGGGCAATACAGTTGCACGTCCAATGCGTATCGGCACATTGATGCCTGCCAGCATCATCTGTTGTATGTAGGAAGGGTCATAACCTTTTACCCAGCCGTTGAAGCCCTTTATTTCTTCCAGCCCTTCAATGTCACGCACAGAGCCATAAAATATAACTCCGCGTATGCGAGTGCGCATAAATGGCATTGCCCGAGGTTATCACCGATCAATGTTCCGTCAACAATTTTTCCATAACTGTCGGCAACATATACATCACCATCTTTGCAGTACATCTATCGGCCATGAGTTGGTGTTTCCTATGCGTCCTTCGCTTTTTCCTTTAGCTTTGATAAGACTGTCGTAATCCGGCCGCAGCGGCATGTATTGTGCTGTTACGACGCGGCCTGTCATTACAGAATCAGGGAGAATGATTGTCCAGTCACCTTCAAACTGGTTTTGATAACCCTTGTTGCGCAGGTAGCCCCATGCTTCTTCGAGCGATACATTCTTTAAACGTTGCAAAAACGGTCAGAGACCTTTGGCCGTCCATCAGCAAAGCGTTCACCTTTCCATGCAGGTGTCAGAGCCTTTATTTGATCTGGTGTTGGTGTTACTTGTACTCTGCTGAGCATATATGGAAGATGCGATGCAGATAGGCATTAAAAAGCAACTCAATTTTTCATCATATGGCGTTGGTTAAAATGTGTCGGTTTAAACCAATAAAGTAAAGAATTTTTCGGATAGGAGGGAGGATGTTTTTGGGGTGGCATTTATTCATTAAAAACTTTTCAGACTTACCATGCAATACAACGATCCGCGAGGTGTCATTCAGAGCGCAGCGGGAATCTGAAGGCAGCCCGGAGTCTTCAGCGGTGAGTTTTGAGTAGGGCGGCATCCTGGGATTAGGTTATTCAGAGCATCATTTATGTTCACCAGGTTTTCATGGTGTGAAAGCAATAAGATTAAAAGAGCAGGTAAAAGAAATGTTGAAAGGTTTCCAGAGAATTTTATGTTTCAACTCACTGACGAAGAAACAGAAATCATGGTATCGCAAAATGCGATACCATCAAAAGAAACATTTAGAGTGGTTTTTGCCTTATGCCTTTACAGAGCACGGCGTATTAATGCTGGCCAGTGTGTTAAAAAGTGAAAGAGCAATGCAAATGAGTATTCGCATTATTGAGGTATTCATAAAAATGCGTGAGATACTCCTTGCCCACAAAGACATTTTATTACAACTTGAAAAGATTGAAACAAAATTAACAGGACATGATGAAGATATACAGCTCATCTTTAAATACCTGAAGCAATTACTAAACCCACCGCAGAAGCCAAGACAAAAGATTGGGTTTAAAAGGAGTAATGAAGAACAGATTTATGCTGTCGGTCAAAGTGTCCCATTGGGACGACCAAAGCAACATGTGAGGATACGAACAATTGGCTCATCTGATTCATTTAGTTTGTACTTTAGCCAAAGAGCATTTATTCAATCTTATGATGAGCCGACTTTTATATTACCTGGTCCTGAAGCCCCTTTCCTGGTTGCCTCTGAACTTGCTTTACGTTCTTTCAGATTTTTCTACCTCGTACTTTACAAGGGATTTAGATACCGGCAAAAGGTAGTCAGAGACAACCTGGTGAATTCATTTCCCGGCAAATCAATAAAAGAGATCATAAAGATCGAACAGAAATTTTACAGTCATTTCTGCGATTTAATTGTTGAAAGTATCAGGCTATTCAGTATTTCAGAAAAAGAATTAGGTCAGCGGTGTAAATTATTGAATCCTGAGATCCTGGATCAATTTTATGATCGGGGAAAAGTTTAATTGTAGTTGCCGGGCATTACAATAACTGGGAAATGACTGCCACTATTATGGGTACCCAGGTAAAACATCACATGATCGGCATTTATACGCCCATGAGTAATAAATTTTTGACAGGAAATTTTTTGAAAAGCAGGGAAAGATTTGGATTGGAAATGGTTGCAAATAAATTAGTGAAAGAAGGATTTGAAAACAATAAGGAGCGGCTTACAGCTGTTTTGTTTGCCACTGACCAATCACCAACCTACAGCAAACGTGTTCACTGGACAAGATTTTTAAATCAACTGACTCCTGTGTTTTTAGGAGCAGAGCGTTTTGCGAGGGAATATGATTTTCCTGTTCTTTATGGTCATGTCAATAAGATCAAACGTGGTTATTATGAAACGGAAATTGTTATATTGGAAAATGATCCTTGCTCAAACTCCCGACGGAGAAATAACTGAAAAGCATACCGGCCGGCTCGAAAGGCAGATAGAAGAAACTCCCCAATATTGGTTATGGACGCACAAACGTTGGAAAAGAAAAATGCAAGAAAGCGATAAACCTTTACTCCAGGCGACCGAGAGCAATGCGACAAAATTCTTTAAAGTGACCAACAGCAACATGAAGAGTGGAAAAAAAGAGTCAGTATCTGCTTGAATCTGTGTTTCTAAATCCTCCGTAAGTAATTGTCAGGAGTAGGCCAGATGGTGAAAGGCGGAGCAGGATTATTCTTTTTTGCAAGAAGCAATAAAGATCACACATACAACAATATCAGTGCGGTCAAATTTATACACTTGTCAATTCTTCGGTTACACAAAATAGTGATTCATTTGAAATAGCCAAAGGCTTTGTAAATTAAATCGACCAGATTTACTCAAACCTCAGCGAGTGAAGTTTTTTATTCACGATTTTCTCTTAGGTATCAATTTTCGTAATGCAAGCACCAATTGTATATCTTTCTCACGCAACCTGCCACTTCTGTCCGGCGGCAGATCCAGTATCAAAATATTATCCTGCGCTGTGGCCTGTTTATAAAGTTGCAATAACTCTCCCGGTGTTTTATAGATGGTATCCTTTGTATTATAAAACCATTTTTGACTTATGCATACAGTTGTTTCCCATGGCATGTAATACAATTTACCGTTGTGAGAAAATAATTTCGGATCGGGATTAGCAGGCAGGTATGGATCACCCATCCTGAAATCACTTGGGAAATAACGGATAGGATAACCGGTTTTCTGCATTGTCGGCAACAAAAACGAAGAATCAGGGTCTAGGATTTTCCGGTGTTCCTATTGACCAGTTAACACCTACCTGGCATTGAGGTTGCCAATGTTTTCACCGTTGTATAAATTTCGGCTATTGGCCACTGCGACCACGTTCTTTCCCAACCGGCATCCAGCCATAACTCAACAGGTTTGGTATACTTGTTTACAAGGATGATCAGTTCTTTAATTTGACCGACAATATATTTATTGTAAGCACTGTCCAATGAACTGTCATTTACATTGCCATTTTGATGCCTGTCCCAAAGCGAATAATAAATTCCCATTCCCACGCCATATTTTTTGCAGGCCTGTGCTACTTTTTCAACCACATTTGTTTTATTAGCCCGAAGAAGCTACATCGTAATCGGTGTAAACGGCTATCCCAAAGAGCAAAAGCCATCAACATGCTTCGATACCAAGTATTACGTACTTCATGCCCGCTTGCCTGGCAACACGTATCCATTGGTCAGCATCAACTGTGAGCGGTTTGTATGAAGAGGAGGAGGTTTGCTGCCGTCCGTCCATTCTTCATCATAAAAAGTATTGATGCCAAAATGAATGAACATTCCATATTTTCTTTTATCTGGGCTAATTGGTAAGCGCTGGGCTTATCTGATGGTTCAGGTTCTTTTATCAGGTTTTGCGAAAGCAGGTCATCACTTACCGCGAGGATAAGAAAAATAAGACGAAGGCTTTGACAGGCATCTATAAATTTAAAGGTTTGAGCGGAGAAAAGGCAGGGGCTGAAAAATAAAAAGAGCTGCACAGTGCAGCTCTTAAACTGTAAAACATGAAAAGAGATCAGTTAAGTGCTGCTTCTTTTTTTCTGTCGGGCAAGCCAATTGCAGCTGTCTCATTTACTTCATAACAAAAATTAGTGGCCAAACCTTCTGACGCTCCATCAAGAAATTTTTGAAGTTGATCAGCACTTGTTGCTTCCCAAACACAAGTGCCGGTCTTTACCATCCTGGGATGGAAAAACAGATAGAACGCTAGTGCCTGCAGGTGTATTCCCGACTACAGATTGTGCTTTTGCCCAGAAAGCTGCCGGGTCAGTGATGTTGGTGTGTTGTGCTATTACTAACATAATTTAAGATTTATATCCGCTGCCAGAACAATTCAGGATCGGACGTTGGTTAAAAAATAAATACTCAAATAAGGAGGATCAAACAGAAAAGTTTTCATCTTATACCAGATCGGAGAAATTCAAGAGGGGAAAGTAAATGTAGTCTTTTTCATTTTCCCGTTGATGTTAATATTCTAGGACTGTCGTTGGTATGAATCATTGGTTTTTTGAGCTGTTGTCGCCGTAATGCGTGTCTTCACGCATCAACAGAGGAATACGTGCATCAAAATCGGCTCTCCTTTTCTTTGCTACTTCTCTCTTTGCAGAGGCAAAAGAAAGTGGACCATGATATGGCTAAGTCGCTCAAAGAAAATTTAATTGCATTTTTTTAAAGAGGTATGGGCTTTAAGACTGTCTTTTTCCGATGCAGTTACTGAACTGTTCTGATCAGCCCTGTCGAAATCCCCTGATCGTGTAAAGCAGAGGCGGTATCTACCAATGGGAACTAAATTTGCCTGACACATTTTATGGATCGTTATATCAGTCAGGTATCTTCCGAATTAAATGCGTGGCAGCAACAAATGATGCGCAGGCCTTCCTTTTAAATAGTCTCTCAAAAAAGTACAAACAAAATTCAATAGCTGGATCCCTGAAAAAGTGCATAAAGCTATTACTGTTGCTATTAAGCAAATGATACGGAGGTGTTTTATTCGGCGCCAGGCATACAACCTGCAGAGCCATTCCTGAATGCTTCATTACAAATAAGAGAGCAATTGGTGTTGGACAAAGTGAATGTGTATAGAAAAACGGCTGCTATTGAAGGAGGCATTACCGGGGCGGGTGGTTTATTGCTGGGGCTTGCTGATTTTCCTATCCTCGCGCTATTAAGATAAAATTGTTATTCGAGATTGCTTCATTATATGGCTTTGATGTGAATGATTACAAAGAGAGAGTATACATACTGCATATTTTTGAACTGGCATTCTCCAGTCATGAGCACAGGAGAAATGTTTATTTAAGAATGACTGACTGGGATGAAAAAAGCAAAGAACTTCCGGAAGATATCAATCGAGTTTGACTGGAGAAATTTCCAACAGGAATACAGGGACTATATTGACCTGGCAAAAATGGCCCAGTTGATACCTGTCATTGGAGCACCCGTAGGTATTGTTGTTAACAACAGGCTTATAAAAAATTGGGTATGACCGCTATGAATGCGTACCGGATGCGATTAATAAAATGAGACTGTGCTGGCACTTCTTAGGCGAGTGACGCAACGCACAGCAATTTTATGTGACCAACTGAACCATGTTATTGCTGGTCGCTCCAAAGGAGTCCTTCGACCCGACCAGCAATAATTCTTCTTATCTATGTTGTTGGTCGTGAGCCTGTCCTGATCCATCGGGGCGACCGACGCCAACACGATTTACGTGCCGCAAGCATGACATGAAGGCTCGGAAAGAAGAGAGGTAGCCATAACCAGTTCCCCTTCTCAGGTAGTCTTAGTATTACTTCTCGCAATTAAAAATATTGAGCGAACAGCTTATATTTAGCCGTTGTGGGGCTGCCACATTCGATATTCAAAACCGATGGGACAAATCTTAACCAAACTAATTTTTATGAGGACAAAAACAAGGAGTTTAATACTATTTCTGATCTCAATCTGTAATTGCAGCTAAAACATTTGCGCAATCATTACCCGATTCTACAATAACAAAAATTAATAAACTTTTACCCAATGGGATAATGGAAGTAGCCCTGGTTGTGCGGTAGTCATTGTGAGAAATGACTCGATCCCTTTTGCCAAAGGTTATGGCATGGCAAATCTGAGTATAGCATACCGATCCAACTCAAACAATTTTTCACATGGCCTCGGTATCAAAACAATTTACTGCCTTTGCCATTGTGCTGCTTGCTAAAGCTCAAGGTAAACTTCAATTGGACGATGATACACATAAATATCTCTCATGGTTTCCTGATCTCAAGGAGAAAATTACGATACGAAACCTCTTAAATCATACCAGTGGTATAAGAGATCAATGGCAATTACTGGCTATATCAGGCACAAGACTGGATGATGTGATCACGCAGGACCATATCATTAAGATCCTTGGCAAACAGCAGGCACTTAATTTTAAACCACGGCGAGCAATACAGTTATTCCAACAGTGGCTTCACCATGCTTGCTGGAAATAGTGCGTAGCGTTACGGGTCAATCATTGAGACAGTTTACAGACTCGGCAATTTTTAAACCTTTAGCAATGGTCAACACGCATTTTCATGACGACTATGAGGAAATTGTTAAAGACCGTTCTTACTCCTATAGCAGAACAGACAGTGTCCATTTTGCAAACAGTATTTTAAGTTATTCCAATGCAGGCGCAACAAGTCTTTTTACCAATGTGAATGATATGAGCAAATGGATAATGAATTTTTATACTCATAAAGTGGGCGATCAAAAGACATTGACCAATTAGCACAAAAAGGCAAACTGAATAGTGGCAAAGAACTTAATTATGCATTGGGCATTGTGTCGGATACATACAATGGCTGGAGGCAATTGTCACACGGTGGAGCTGATGCTGGTTACAGAACATCCCTGGCGGTTTTTCCGGATTTAAAAATGGGGATTTGCAGTTTTCAGTAACGTGGGAGATTTTAATGCAGGTGGTAAACTATACGAAATGGCAGGCCTCTTTATTACTGACACTGCAAAACATAAGCCTGCCGGGCGCACCAAAAAATATTGATAGCAGTAAGGCAGTATTAAAAGATACCATTGCGATAAAGAAATATGCAGGGAGTTATATTTCGGATGATGGATTACAAATTAATTTCCGGTTAAGCAACAAAAAGCTGTATGCCGATACGTTTGGCCGGACATTTCTTTTAACAAAAGGAGAGAGGGATAGTTTTTCATTGTTTATTGATCCGGGCGTAAAGTTTTTATTTAATGGTTATGCAACAGGGGACACCACGGTGTTTGCGGCTTTTTCCCCGCGATGAAAAACATTTACTGGCCAAATATATTGCCGACACTTCACAACCAGATCAGTTGTTGCAGACTTATACAGGCAATTATTATTGTCCTGAACTGGATTGCAAATACGGTATAGCATTAAAAGATCATCATCTTATACTCACCAACAATAAGTACCTCTGGATACCCGGTTGACGCTGGCGGGCAGCGATCATTTGGTAAATGATTTTTGGTGGATGAATCATTTACTGATCATTCGCGACAGCAAAAAAGAAATAACGGGATCTGAAGTAAACAGCGGCAGAATAATGCATTTGCGGTTCAATAAAGTTGAATAGAACCAAATTAAAGCCTTTACTGATCGTCGCGTAACAAACCCGACAATACTCTATTGATAAAGGGAACAAAGCCCTCCGGACCTGTTTCCCGGTCTTTCATGTGCACTGTTGTTGTATTGCTGGTAGTAAATACATATCTCACAACTTCAGCCTCTTCCCGAGCTCGATACCTGCACCCATGATAACAATGTCGACGGCATTATTATTTTTTCCGAAAACCTGCTGTACTGTCTTTAAGTCAGGTGCGGCAAAATACTGAACATCTTTTATGGTTAGCGGTCCAGGTGGAACGCTTGTGAGGGACTTACCAACGAGCAATATTTTTTTCATGCTTCAAAATATAACGCAAAAATAGAGGCACTTCTACGTTTAGGCATGCCTGACGAAATGTTATCTGGGGTTTGCAATGTTATCCGGAGTTTGCAATGTTATCCGGAGTTTGAAATGTTGTCCGAGTTTGTACGTTATCTCGGAGCTTGCAACTCCGGATCAAACCCGGAAGGGTCTGTCCACCGAAAAACCAAAAATGTGCGCCGCTTTTTCATCATGAGAATACGAGGACTGAGTCCAGCGAAATTGAACTATGTCACGATAGTTGGCTACAAGATCAGAAATAAGAAAGAAATCCGCCTGGTTGTTGCCGGTCACCTGACCGGCAATCTTTTCCTGATAAAAGTTTAATATTTTTATTTTCTATGCCCTGTATCAAATTTGTGCAAATTATATACAATTTTTCACTCGCAGTTTGTACTGGATTGGTTGCCTTTATTGAAGCCAGATGAATGTAAGAATATAATTATTCGCGCATTGGAGGCACAGGGTGCAAACAAAACAAGTTGGTGTGGCCTCCTTTGTCATTATGCCAAACCATATTCATATACCTGGAGGCTGCGGCGGAAATTAAATGGAAAATTTTCAAAGGGATTTTTTAAAGATAACGGCTAAACAAATAATCGATGTTCTGAAAAGATCGGATCCTGGAAGTTGTCAAAGACATAACAGTTAATTCAAATAACGTAAACTGCAGGTTTGGAAAAGAAATTCGATGAGTATCGATTTGTATAATGAAAATTTTGCTGCAGAAGCAAACTATATTCACAATAATCCTTGCCATCCACGATGGGACCTGCTTCGCATCCACATGATTACCGATATAGTTCTGCTGTTTTATCATAACAGAGAAAAAGATTTTGAGATTTTACAGCATTATGCTAATATATAAGCCAAAGGGTAACTTTTTATTTAAGTTATCGGTCAGGCGACCGACAGCAAACGCACCAAAATTCTTTGAAGTGACCAACAGCAACATGGGGCTATTTGTACGGTAGTGCTAAAGATTATAGCCGTGCTGGTAATTGCGGCCTTCTTTGAAATTCTGAGAATTTGAATGCTTCGATGGCTTGAGTTATCTGAAGGGGAGTCTTTGGAACAAACTCAAGCCAGCCTTTGAAACTTTTTTTGTTAGTTGGAAGACTCCGGAGAGCAGGGGATAGTTGTCCATGCGGCCCTTTCACTTAAGTCTTACTGCTGTTTCCCATACATCTTTCGGCATTTGATCAGTAATATCCTTGCCTTGCGCATCAATCAGCTTTTGAAATGCCTCATCTTTAAGTTGTCCCCTGTTATTGTATACTCTGCTGTATTTGAAGAACCAATATGATCCGGATAAGATGAATATAAAACTTTAAAAGTGATTGTATTGTCATTATTGACGGTATACGTGCCCGCATGTACACTACTCCATTTACCAGTTGAATCTTGCGCAACCGGATTAAAATAGCCGTCATGCATTACTGTGAACCCCTTGTTGTCTCCGCTACGCCAGGCACCGTTAAATAAGGCAGGCCCTGCCTTTTGGGCGTTAGCTTACGGTAAGAAAGAAAAGGAAAGCTGCACCAAGAAGGAATGATTTTGTGTTCATAATGTTTGCAAAATTTTAAATGATGATAGAAGAAGAGAAATTAAAATTTTTAGTTTTAGCAGCTAGTCACTGAATGGGACCATGCATTAATTTTCTAATTATCGCTAAAAATATGCCATTGTAAATCTCAGGGTGTCAGCTGTCAGCCGGGGATCTTCACACTGTAGACTTGCAGGGTAACGACATGTTCTGAAATTTATTTGCAGTAGTGGACAGAACCTGCATTACCTGTAATGTAACCCTTATTAAATGTCTGCTGTGTTTTTATTATTTGAAAAGATGCAGTTAGCTTCATTTGTTGATAAGTATATATCTTGAAAGGTCCACGCAGCTATCCGGAGTTTTCTATCCTGGATCAAACCCAAAGGGTTTGTGCAAACAGAATTACACCGCTTCTAAAGGCTGGTCGCTCCAAAGGAGTCCTTCGGACCCGACCAGCAATAATTCTTTTTATCTACGTTGTCGGTCGGAGCCTGTCGGGGGAACCGACAACAAGGCTATAGAATGTGACCAACAGCAACATGGGGATAGTGAATATAAAACGGTTTGCCCTGCTAGACTTAACACTTAGACCCGGACAGACAATGGCACCGATACCCTGCGTAAAATTCATGTCTGCAATTGAGCCAGCTCCTTTCCCCATAACTTCGCAGGTTACGTAAACAGAGATCTCAACCGGAATATTTCCAAAATAAAAACACGCCATTGAGTGTCGATGTTATCTACCGCAGCACACGTATCGAATTTATTGATATTGTCATCACCGCCAGTAAAATATCGGAGTTGGGCCCATCAACTTCTATATAAGACAAATGATTATTTGGTGGAATAAAAGCTTCAGCTGTGTAGTTTCTGGTAAAACATATGATTGGACATTAATTCTGCAAGCAGGCTTCTTTACTGTCACGTGCACCATCGTCTGGCTATTAGATAGTATGGGCAGGCAGCAATAATTGAGGTATTAAAATTGTAAAGGGCTGATACCGGTGGGGTATAGGCAAATTTCCAATCGAGATGGAGAGAGTCGTACTGATCAGCACTTTCCTCCCCGTTCTTGTGTAACTGTCCCGTCACCTTGTCCCTCAGCGTGTATTGAGCGTTGCCCGTATTTATAAATCGAATCTGGATTTATAAACGTATCCACAATTGAGGGAGGAACAGGTAATGATCGCGGTTGCAAAAAGGAGTTAGTTGAATCATAGCCAATCAAAGACGCATTAGCCAATAGATTTTTAACATCAATATTTGTTTCGCGAGATAGCTTTTCAAACTTCTTTACGCTTGCTTTGGTTACAGACATAAGAATTAATTGATGTATGATTTTACCGTCGATGAATGGTAATTAATGAGTCGCAAATAATGGAGACAAACACCCAGATGCTAAATATTTTGTGGCATTATACAAATATGCGAGTTTGTCCCGATCCGATAGCTATCGGGTTGTCGAGGGCCTGTCCTGATCCATCGGGGAGCCTGTCCCGACTCGTCGGGCAATCAAATCAACGCCAGGTCGTTACTTATTACTTCTGGCAGTTCTTTCCCTGTTCGGGCATTTGGAATGGAATTCCGTTATTAGCGGTGTTGTTGTAGGTAGGATCATTTTGTTTGTAGAGATAAAGGCCAACCGCGACTGCTATAACCAGTACTATAATTAAAGATACAGCCGCAGAATAGCTTTGCCTCTCGGACTGCTGGTATTGGTTCATAGTAATGGATTTATTTTCGCTCAAAAATAAGATAGGACTCTAAATGCAATACCTGGCTTTTGGGCTCTAAGACTTAAAACACAGATACCCCACAGAAATTGTAAGAATTTTAAGGGTTTACCCTGTGGTAAGCGTTTGCACGAACAGAAGTTTGAATCTTGTTGTCAGCCCGGGGTCTTCACAGCCGGGCTTTGTCGAGACGATCAATGTCTCGATGCCGACCGACAGCGTTGGCATGTGAGGGAGACCCCGGATTAAGTTATTCAACGCATCATTTATGTGTACCAGGTTTTCATACTTCTTTATTCCTTTCTCGTAAAAAAGATGCACTGGAATATTCATAATCCGCAAAGTCGTTTACAAGTTGCCATTTTTTACTAACCGGATTGCGATGCAAGTACTCAAGTTTCTGCAAAATAAATTCTGGGAATGACATTCCTTTGCATCGAAACTGTCTTCAAAAACCTTGTGTATTTGTCCTTTTTGCGCTCTCTTTTCTTGACTCCTGCGTATAAGATGTCCAGCAAACTGTTTGCCTCCTTTTCTTCGAGTCGTTTGATTATTTCATAGGCAAGAAATCTCTTTGCATTGCCAATAACTGTGTTGAGAGACTTTGACATTTCAGGAAAGTATAGTAACGCTACAAGATGTGACCAACAGCAACCTGATCTGACTGCGCTTAATTTCAAGTCGTTACTTATTTCTCTTGCAGTTCTTTCCCTGTCTTGAGGATTTGAATGAATTCCATTTTTAGCGGTGTTGTTGTAGCTTAGGATCATTAGCAATACGTAACTGAACGAAGTACAAC
>ERZ1370068.1613-contig-11519_pt1 | contig 58144 bp, 103 predicted proteins | sample MGYA00561227_ERZ1370068 | MGnify/ENA primary metagenome ERZ1370068 (study PRJEB38410, sample SAMEA6850437) | metagenome | study: Metagenomic assessment of the ecological functions of the soil: analysis of the soil microbiota associated with the... | reverse complement strand
TGTACTTCGATTTCGATTACGTATTGCTGTTGCTTTGAGCCGCGTCCCCTGCTGAGAGCAGAGTGCGCCGGTTTCGCCGTCCTCCGGCTGCCGGTCAGATTTCTTGGAGAGGCACGGCTCTCTCTCTCCAGGCGGCTGGCCGGACCTCTTGATCCCGCTACCTGCCAGACCGACACACGGCCACAGAGCACGTGCGAAGTCGGGCATTACGGAAATAAGTAATTTTGGTGACACATGCAAGAGCCAGATTCGTTCGCCGACAACAAAACTTTCTTAGCTTTCTCTTTCGGTGCGTCGACGACGCCGCGCTCAGTCGCGCGCGGTGAACGGCTCCGATGCGGTGCGCGGTGCGCGAAGATGAACTGCGCCATGACAGCTGAAGCCGGCGCGAGCACGAACTGCACCCGTCGAGCACGCGCGCGCCGCTGCCGCCGAGATCGAACAAGGTGGCGATCGCCCACGGCGCCGGCGAACGCCGCGCCGAAAACCTCGGCGCCGATCAGGATGAGCGGCGCTGATCGACGGTGACGACGTTGAGCCAGACGATGCGGCGGCTCACAGAGCCATGAGGGTCTCGCTTCGCCAGCCGCAATCTCGCAGATCCGGCTGCGTGGACCCGTACGGCCATCAGCTGGCCTACGCGGTTGTCAGACGACCATCGGCGCCGGGCGAAGTTGTGAGGCGGACGACGATTCTGTCGTCGGACGATACGCGTCGTTAACGGGCATCGGATCGCCGAGCATGCGTGTGCGCTGCCGACTCGTGGCGGGAATGTGACCGCTGACGGGTGATCAAGGCCCTCGCCAACGACCGGGTCTCCGACTAGATGGACGGGATGACCCAGCATCCTCCCCAGACGTCCAAAGACGCCTCTGCTTCTGCCCCCTGGTCCGGCGACTTGAGTTGCCACCGTTCACGCAGATCAAGGCGGAGCACTTCCGCCCGGCCTTCGACCGCGCGCCTGCGCGGAGCATCGGGCCGAGATCGCCGCAATTGCTGGAAACCAGGCCGAGCCTCAGCTTCGAGAACACGATCGCGGCGCTGGAGAAGAGCGGGCGGGAGCTTGAGCGGGTCGCCAATGCGTTCTTCGCCCTGGCGGGAGCCAACACTTCGGACGAAATCGAGGCCATAGAGCGGGATGTATCGCCGCTGCTCGCCCGCCACAACAATGCGTTCTACCTCAATCCCGCTCTCTCATTCCCGCATTGCCGGACTGCATGAGCGACGCAGCGCGCTGGGCCTCAATCCGGAGCAGGCCCGCGTTCTGGAGCGCTATCACACCCGTTTCGTGCGCGCCGGGGCCGCGCTCGAGAAACCTGGCACAGGAACGCCTTGCCGCCATCAATGAGCGGCTGGCAAGCCTCGGCACCCAATTTGGGCAAAACGTGCTGGCCGATGAGAAGTCCTTCGCCATGATCCTCGAGGAAGGCGATCTTGCCGGACTGCCGGACTTCGCCCGTGCGGCCGCCCGAGCTGCAGCCGAAGAGTGCGGCCACCCCGGCAAATTTGCCGTCACCCTGGCGCGCTCATCGGTCGAGCGCTTCTGCAGTTTTCGTCCGCGGCGGGACCTGCGCGAAAAGGCGTTCCAGGCGTGGATCAGGCGCGGCGAAAATGGCGGAACAACGGATAATCGGACGCTGATCGCGGAGATGGTTGCCCTGCGGGAGAACGGGCAAAGCTGCTCGGCTTTGCGACCTTCGCCGACTATCGGCTCGACGATCAGATGGCGAAGACGCCGGCAGCGGCGCGCGAGCTCCTGGATGAGGTCTGGGGCCGAGCGCGCGCGAAGGCGGCTGGCGAACGCGACGCTTTGCAGGCATTGGTCGCCCAAGAGGGCGGCAACTTCGCGCTCGCGCCGCACGACTGGCGCTACTACACGGAGAAACTCCGCAAGGCGAAGTACGATCTCGATGAAGCCGAGATCAAACCGTATTTCCAGCTCGAGAAGATGATCGAGGCGGCGTTCGAAACCGCCGCGCCGGCTGTTTGGCCTCTCGTTCAAGCCGGTCAGCATGCCGCTTTATCACCCCGACGCGCGCGCTTGGAAGTGCTGGACGCGCAAGGCCGGCACATCGCGCTCTTCATCGGTGACTATTTCGCGCGCAGTTCCAAGCACAGCGGCGCGTGGATGACGTCATTGCGCGATCAGGAGAAGCTTTCCGGCGATATCCGTCCGATCGTTCTCAACGTCTGTAATTTTTCCAAACCGGCGGCAGGGAGCCCGCGCTCCTCTCGTTCGATGACGCGCGCACACTGTTTCATGAGTTCGGTCACGCGCTGCACGGAATGCTGTCCAATGTGACGTATCCGTTGCTCTCCGGCACCGCCGTGCCGAGTGACTTCGTGGAACTGCCTTCGCAGCTCTACGAGCACTGGTTGGAAGTGCCGGAGACCCTGCAACGGTATGCCAGACATTTCCGTAGCGGTGAGCCGATGCCGAAAGCGCTGCTCGATCGACTGCTTGGCGACGCGGACTTTCAATCAGGCTTCGACGACGGTCGAATACACCGCCTGCGCGCTTGTCGATCTCGACCTGCACTCCCTCCCGGATGCCTCCGGCCTCGACATTATCGGACTTCGAACGCAAGGATCTTGAACGCATGGCGATGCCGGCAGAGATCGTGATGCGCCACCGGCTGCCGCATTTTCAGCATCTGTTCTCCGGCGGCGGCTATGCGGCCGGCTACTACTCATACATGTGGTCGGAAGTGCTCGACGCCGATGCGTTCGCTGCCTTCGAAGAAACCGGCAATGCCTTCGATCCGGCGATGGCTAAACGGCTGCGCGACTATGTCTACAGTGCGGGAAACCTGCGCGACCCGTCCGGAAGCCTACAAGTCCTTCCGCGGGCGTCTGCCGACGGTCGATGCATTGCTGAAGAAGCGCGGTCTCGCTGACGTAACCTCCGCATGATGCTCCACTCCGCCGGGCATCGCCGCGGCGTGGTTGCCGCCCCGCACGCGGCCACCGTCGAGGACGGCCGTGCGATCCTGCGCCGAAGGCGGCAACGCTATCGAAGCAATGCTGGCAATGGCCGCGAGCATCGCGGTCGTTTATCCGCACATGAATCATCTCGGCGGCGACGGCTTCTGGTTGATTCGGGGCCGTCGGGCCGCGTTCGCGCGTTGATGGGCGCCGGTCCGGCCGGCGCCAAAGCCACGCAACGATTCTATCGCGATGCCGGGTGCGACGAGATTCCAGCGCGCGGCCCATTGGCGGCGCTCACGGTACCGGGCGCTGTCGGCGCACTGCTGACTGCACACGAGGCCGCAAAGGGGCAGGGCGGGAAGCTCCCACTTGAGTTGCTGCTGGCGCCGGCCATCAAGCGTGGGCGCGATGGCTACGCGGTCACCCGCAGCCAGGCGCGGCTAACTGCGGAGAAGCTGCCGGAGATGGAAAAGGCCGTCGGATTCAAGAAGACCTTTCTACTCGACGGCCAGGTGCCGGACGTCGGCGCGCGGCTCAAGCAAACTGAATTTGCCGCGACTCTCGAGCAACTCGCGAATGCCGGCCTTGACGATTTTTACTGCGGCGATGTCGGCCGTGAAATTGCTGCCGATCTCGATCGGATCGGGAGCCCAGTGACGCGTTTAGATCTGGAAAAATACCGGGCCGTCGTGACTGAACCGCTCAGTGTGATGACGCAAATGGGCACGCTCTACAATTCCCCGCCGCCGACGCAGGGACTTGCCTCACTCATGATCCTCGCGTTGTTTGATCGGCTGCGCGTCGCACAAGCGGACGGCTTTGAGCATATCCATGGTCTGGTCGAAGTGACCAAACGCGCGTTCAATGTTCGTGACCGCGTCGTCACCGATCCGGACAAGATCAGCGGCGATCTCGATCGATACCTGTCGCCGGCATTTATTGATGCGGAAACAGCAAAGATCGATCCTCGCAAGGCCGCGCGCTGGCCGGCGCCCTACGGCGAAGGTGACACGGTCTGGATGGGTGCGGCGGACGCAAACGGTCTCGTCGTTTCCTACATCCAGTCGCTCTATTGGGAATTCGGCTCCGGCTGCGTCCTGCCAGCAACCGGCATCCTCATGCAAAACCGCGGCGCCAGCTTTTCGCTTGATCCGAAATCGTTGAATGCGCTTGAGCCCGGCCGCCGACCCTTCCACACGCTGAATCCCGCGCTCGCCTCACTCAAGGATGGGCGCGTCATCGCCTATGGCGCAATGGGCGGCGATGGCCAGCCGCAAAGCCAGGCGGCGATCTTCACGCGCTATGTCAACTATCGGCAAGCGCTCGACAGGGCGCTCGATGCGCGCGCGCTGGTTGCTTGGCCGCACCTGGGGTTCGACGCATACCAACCTGAGAATGGAATCACGGTTCGACGGCAATCTGGTCGATCGCCTGCTCTCGGCTGGCCACGACGTTGCGCTCCTCGATGACGCATATTCCGACACCATGGGCCACACGGGCGCGGTGGTCCTGCACCCTGACGGCACATCGGAAGGCGGGCACGACCCGCGCGCGGACGGCGGCGCGGATGGCGTCTGACCGGAAAATTTACGCAAAAGCTACTGCAACAAAGTAACACGTCACGTTTAGGCCGCAGTCCGTGCTATGGTCCGCGCATGGTTCGCATTTTTCTCGTCGCACTCGCCACGCTCTTTATCGCCGTTCCCGCGCAAGCGCACCCGCACGTCTGGGTGACAATGCACACCGAGCTTGTCTATGCGACCTGACGGGCGCATCACCGGCATTCGTCACGCATGGGCGTTCGATGACATGTTCTCGACGTTTGCCACCCAAGGGCTCGACAGCAAGAGAAGGGAAAGTTCACCCGCGAAGAGCTGGCCCCGCTGGCCAAGGTCAATGTCGAGATCGCTCAAAGAGTTCGACTACTTCACCTACGCCACAGCGGATGGGACCAAGGTCGCGCTGACCGATCCCACTTCAGACTACTGGCTCGACTACCATGACCAGGTGCTGACGCTCAATTTCATTTTGCCGTTCAAAACACCGATCAAGGCGAAAGAGCTGAAGATCGAGATCTACGATCCGACCATCTTTGTCGATTTTCTTTGACAAGCAAAACCCGGCAAAACTTATCGGGGCGCCGAAATGCAAGCTCGACGTGCAGTTGCCCGCGCGAAATGACATTTGCCGAGGGCAAGAAACTCAGCGAAATCCCCGTCGACGAGAAAAATACGACGATGGCGTGGGGCGCCCAATTCTCAAATAAACTTCTGGTGCACTGTCCTTGACGCAGATGCCGCGACTCCGCCTGACGCACTACGTCTTGCTGATCGCGTGCATTTTGTTTCTTGTCGCGGCGATGGATGGGGCGCTCGCGCAGCCGTTCGGCATGACGCGCGGAGCCCATCGCCCGAAGTCGGCGGATTTGCCGGCTGGATTCTGGCCAAGCAGGCCGAATTCTACCGCACGCTCTCCGGTCTCGATACGCGCGGCCAAGGCTGACGGAAGTGCTGCCTATACGCTGCTCGGCATCTCTTTCTCTACGGAATATTTCACGCCGCCGGGCCGGGCCACGGAAAGGCGGTGATTTCGTCTTATCTGGTCGCGAATGACGAAACCTGGCGCCGAGGCATCGTGCTCTCGTTTGCATCGGCGATGCTGCAAGCATTCACGGCTGTTGCCATTGTCGGGATCGCCGCCGCGCTCCTTGGTGCGACGGCAAAAGCGATGGGTAACACCGTCCGCGTCATCGAAATTATCAGTTATACGCTGATTGTATTGATCGGCCTGCGCCTGCTGTGGGTGAAAGGCCGTGCCTTCCTGCGTTTGCTGCGCGGCGAACAGCATACGCAGCATGCGCACGATCATGGCCACCATCACCACGATCACGACCATAGCCATGATCATCACCACACGCATGGCCACGATCATCATCATGGCCACGTGCATTCCCATTCCCACGACCATGACCATGAGGACGACGCATCGGCCTGGAGCCACGCGCACGCACCTGAGCCGCAAGAGCTGACCGGCAAGCATTGGCTCAGACGAGGTCTTGCCGCGATCGTTGCCGTCGGCCTGCGGCCCTGTTCGGGCGCGATCATTGTTCTTGTCTTTGCCCTGGCTCAGGGCCTGTTCTGGATCGGCGTCGCGTCAACCTTCGCCATGGGTTTGGGTACGGCGATCACGGTTGCAGCCATTGCTACACTGGCGGTGGGCGCGCGGGGCTCGCCGATCGGGTCGCCAAGGCGAAGCCCGGCGTGGGCATGCTTCTGCTGCGCGGACTCGAAACCGCGGCGGCACTTGTCATCGTGTTCTTCGGCGCCGCTTTGCTGACCGGTTACATCGTGAGCGAACGTCTGTTGGGCGTTTAGCGGAAATCTTCGTCCCGCAACTCAATAGGCTCGCCGTGCGGAGTACGGTCGCTGGCGCGGTCCCAGGCATCGCGGTAGCGATGCAATGTAGCTTGCGTCGTCACGCCCTTGTCCGCGACGAGCTTTTCCAACGTATTGAGCCAATGCAAATAGTAGGTCTCGCCGGTATCCGGGTCGCCGGCCGCTTGCGCATGCTTGATTTCGTCTGCAAGCGCGGCCGCCCATTCCTTCCAGGTGAAAACACCGCGTTCGTGTAGCGCCAGGGCCATGGCAAACGCTTGTGCTTCCCAGGGTTCGCGGAACACAGGCCCGTCGGCGTCGCGCGGAAGGCCCGGCACGGAAATCGCGGCACGCAGCGCGGCGCGTGGGTCGAGCGCCATGTCAGGCAGGCTCCAGATAGGGTTCCCACGCGTCGACTGAGACTTTGACGGTCGGATCGCCGTCCGCGCCCCAAAGTTCGCGTCCGTCAAAACGTACGTTGTAGAGCCATTGCGGATTCTCTCCCGCGCCTGTGGCGTTGCTGTCGGGAAACACATGGCAGCCGATCACACGTTCGATTGTGCCGACGTGGCCGCGCACGTAAGCGGGCAGGCGCGTGTGGGTGCGAGGATTGATGTTTCTGGCGCGAACGCGATCGCCGGACTTGAACTCGGCTTTCGTGTTCGTTTCGCGCTCAGTCGGACCGCCGCGGTGAAGCGTCTTGGCGACGTCGGCAGGTGAAAGCACGCGTTTGACTGGCTTTGGCGGCCGCAGACTATGGCCGGCGGCGATTTCATCGTCAGACACCAGCCCGCGTGCCTTGATCATGTGCTCGAGCGCTGCGAACCAGATCTGATAGTAGGTCATCGAAAGATATTCGCCGGGCGGCCTGTTCTCGCGGGCGAACCGCGACATGTCGATATTCCAACCGCCGGGCATGCCCATGGCCAGCGTGAGTGCAAACGCGCGCTTCTCCCATTCGGCATGAAATACGGGTTCGTTCGGCTCCGGATTGACCGGACCGAAGCCAGGCTTGCCGCCCATATCTTGCGCGCCGTTCATTTCAATCCTTTGGAGATTTCGGCAAGCCGGTGCCGATCATGGAATCGCGCGTGACCAACTCCGCCAGTTTCTCCTCGCTCCACCCTTCGGTGCCGGCGGGACGCATCGGCACGACGAGATAACGAGATCTCTGCGGTTGAGTCCCAGATGCGGATCTCCGTATCCTTCGGCAGGCTCACGCCGAAATCGGCCAGCACGCTACGCGGATCGGCAACCGCGCGTGAACGATAGGGTGCCGATTTGTACCAGACCGGCGGCAAGCCCAGCACTGGCCACGGGTAACAGGAGCACAGTGTGCAAACGACCACATTGTGCTGCTTCGGGGTATTCTCGAGCGCGACAATGTGCTCGCCCTGGCGGCCGGCGTAACCGATTTCGGCAATTGCCGGCGTGGCGTTCTTCAGGAGACGTGCGCGATAGGCTGGATCGGCCCAGGCTTTGGCGATGACGCGTGCGCCGTTGCGCGGTCCGACTTTCTTCTCGTAGGTCTCGATCAACACGTCGAGCGCAGCCGGATCGACATAGCCCTTTTCGGTCAGCACAGTTTCGAGGGCTCGCACGCGCAGCTGGGTTTCCGCAAGCTCGGAATGATCGTGATCGTGGTGGTGGTCGTGATCGTGTTCCGGACATGGCCCACTATAAGCAAAAAGGCCCGCCTTTGTGCCATCATCGGCGCCATGACTTTTGCGCATATGACGGCAGTTGCCGACCGCATTGACCGCCTAACCTCGGCTCTCGGCCGCGCCGCGGCATGGCTGGCACTGGTGGTAGTTTTGTTGCAGTTCGCGCTGGTGGTCGCGCGCTACCTGTTCGGTCTCGGATCGGTCTGGCTGACTGAGACAGTGATCTATGCCCACGCCGCGCTGTTCATGCTGGCGGCGGCGGACGCTGCAAGTCGGGGGCCATGTGCGCGTCGATATTTTCTATGCGGACGCCTCCGCACACACGAAAGCACTGATCGATCTCGTCGGCGCATTGTTCTTGCTCCTGCCCTTCATGGTCGTGCTGATCTGGTTGTCGATACCCTACGCGGCGCGCTCCTGGTCGATCCTCGAGCATTCCCAGGAGGCGAGCGGTCTGCCGGTGGTTTTCGTGCTCAAGACGTTGATCCCGCTGTTTGCGCTGCTGATGGCGTTGCAAGGGGATCGCGCAGGCGATCCGCGCCGCCGCGCTGTTGAGGACGCGCTGATGTCGCTCGCCGAGGTTCTCGCAATCCTCATGGTACTGGCCGTCATTGTTGCGCTGATGGCGGGCTATCAGGTTGCCCTGACGCTCGCCGGGGTGTCGCTGATTTTTGCGCTCTTTGGCGACGCGTTGGGCGTCATGCGCTTCGCCATTCTCGGCGCCCTGCCGCAACGAATCTTCGGCGTCATGACCAACGAGGTCCTGCTCGCGATTCCGTTGTTCATCTTTATGGGAGTGATGCTTGAGCGTTCCCGCATCGCCGAAGACTTGCTGGAAACCATGGGGCGCCTGTTCGGCACACTGCGCGGCGGACTTGGATTTTCCGCGGTCATCGTCGGAACGTTGCTGGCAGCCGCCAAGGGCGTCGTCGGCGCAACGACTGTGACGATGGGTCTGATAATGCTGCCGGCGATGATACGGTTCGGCTACGACCCGCGGCTTGCTGCCGGCACCGTCGCGGCGACCGCGACACTTGCTCAGATATTTCCGCCGGCAACCGTACTCGTCCTGCTCGGTGACCAACTCGGCAATTCCTATCAGGCTGCACAGCTGTCGAAAGGCGTCTTCGCCCCGCAGTCGCTTACGGTCAGCGATCTTTTGCCGGCGCGCTGGTGCCCGCTTTCACGCTTGTGTTGCTGTATCTGCTGTTCCTCGTTGCGGTCGCCGTCTTCCTGCCAAAGGCGTCGCCGGCGCTGCCACCGGATCCGAAGGCGCCGCACGGGTTTGCCATGGCGCGCCGCCTTGCCGAAGTTCTCGTCGCCCCGCTTGTTTTGATCGTCGCCGTGCTGGGTTCGATCCTTGGCGGCATCGCGACCCCGACGGAAGCCGCATCGATCGGCGCTGTCGGTGCCATTTTGCTTGCAGCATGCAAGGCGTCACTCGCCACGCTGCTAAGGCCGGTCTGCGAGACGACGGCGCAAATCGTCAGCATGATTTTCTTGATCCTGATCGGCGCGACGATGTTCAGCCTGGTTTTCCGCGCGCTCGGTGGCGACGACATGGTGCATCGCGCTCTGACTAATTTGCCGGGCGGGCCGGCGGGAGCGGTGCTGGCGGTGATGTTGGCGATGTTCCTGCTCGGCTTCGTCATGGATGCCTTCGAGATCATTTTCGTTGTGGTGCCGATCGTTGCGCCCACGTTGCTGACAATGCCCGGCGTCGATCCGGTGTGGCTTGGCGTCATGATGGCGGTGAACCTGCAGACGTCGTACATGCACCCGCCGCTCGGGCCGACGCTGTTCTTCTTGCGTGGCGTCGCGCCGCCGCAGATCACCACGCGGCACATTTACGTGGGCATTATTCCATTTGTGCTGATCCAGCTATTCGCGCTGACGGTGCTCTGGTTTGTGCCCGGGCTCGCGACCGGGCTACCGCACGCAATCTATGGCCACTAGAGCCACAGCTTCTCGATCACGATCCAGAGCCATACCGCGCCCGCCGCCAGCAACGAGAGGCCGACCGCGGCGGACCCCATATCTTTGACGCGTTTGATGACGGGATCATCGTCGCCGGTAACCCGATCACACAGCTTTTCGATTGCCGTGTTGAGCAACTCGACAATCATGATGAAGACGATTACGCCGATCAGCGCGAAACGCTCGCCCACGTCCGCCGTCAGGAAAAAGCCAACGGGACGCCGATGACAAGAACAATGATCTCCTGCCGAAAGGCCTCTTCCGATTGCGTGACCGCAACCAAGCCATTCCAGCTATTGATCGCCGCCCGCCATAACCGCGTCAAGCAATCCATCCGTCCCGATGTTTGACCGGGGGCAAAATAGGCGGCTTGAGATTCATAGTCTATTCATGTGGTTGCTTGGCATGTGTATAAGGTTACTGCATGAAGGCCGCGGATATGTTCAGCCTGAAAGGCCGCGTGGCGCTGGTGACCGGCGCTTCCAGCGGGCTCGGCACGCAGTTCGCCAGAGCGCTGGCAGACAACGGTGCAGCCGTTGCGCTGGTGGCGCGGCGGGCCGGACCGGCTCAAGGCGCTCAAAGCCGAGATCGAAGGCAAGGGCGGCAAAGCGATCGCTGTCGAGGCCGATGTCACCGATCGCGCAGGCTATGACGCGCGCCTTTGATGCCGCAGAGAAGGCCTTCGGGACGGTGACGATTCTCGTCAACAATGCGGGCATCGCGCACGGTGGCCGAGCGGTCGAAATGGCGCCGGAAGAATGGCGCAACGTGCTGTCGACCAACCTCGACGCCGTCTTTTTCTGGGCGCAGGAGGCCGCACGCCGCATCCTTGCGGCGAACAAGCAGGGCGCGATCGTCAACATTGCGTCGGTGCTGGGGCTTGCCGTCTCCAAAGGCGCCGTTGCCTATGCCGCGGCCAAAGCCGGTGTCGTGCAGGTCACCAAGGCGCTCGCGGTCGAACTCGCCTTCAAGGGCGTGCGGGTCAACGCCATCGCGCCGGGTTGGTTTGTTACCGAGATGAACGAAGAATATCTGATGGGCGAGGCAGGCACCGCGATCAAACGCGAAATTCCGATGGGCCGTTTCGGCAAGCCGGGCGACCTCGACGGCGCGCTGTTGCTCCTCACCTCAGATGCCGGAAGTTATATCACCGGCGCGACGATTGTCGTTGATGGCGGGCAAGTGATTCAGATCAAGGGGTAGGGTAAGTATGGACTTCACGCTTTCGCCCGAAATTGAAGACCTTCGCCTGCGCGTGCGTGCCTTCGTGGAAGAACACGTGCTGCCGCTCGAGGCCGATCCGAAAAACTTCTCCGAGCACGAGAACATTCCGGAAGACAGGCTCGCGAAAGTTCGCGAGAAAGCAAAACAGGCAGGTCTATGGGCTCCGCAATCGCCAAAGGAATTCGGCGGCATGGACCTGCCGATTATCGCCTGGGCGGCGATTTACGAGGAAGCCGCGCGCTCGATCTTCGGACCGCTCGCGTTCAACTGCATGGCGCCCGACGACGGCAATATGAATCTGCTCAAGCTGGTCGGCACCCGCGAACAGAAGGAAAAATGGCTGAAACCTATCGTCGAAGGCAAGGTGCGATCGACCTTTACGATGACCGAGCCTGCGCCGGGCGGCGGCTCCGATCCCTCGATGATCAGGACCCGCGCCGAGAAAAAGGCGACCGTTACGTCATCAAGGGACACAAGTGGTTCGCGACTGGTGCCGAGGGCGCTGCGCATTTCATCCTTGTTGCCCGCACCAGTGACGACAAACGACGCGGCTTGACTGCGTTTCTGTTTCACAAGGACCAGCCGGGCTGGCGGATTTTACGCCGCATTCCGATCATGGGTCCGCACGAGCATGGCGGCCATTGCGAACTCGAATTCGACGGGCTGGAAATACCGGCTGAAAACGTGCTGCTGAAGGAGGGTGACGGACTGAAGATCACGCAAATCCGACTCGGACCAGCGCGTCTGACGCACTGCATGCGCTGGCTCGGCTTCAGTCGCAAACGCTGCATGGAGATCGCGCAGGCCTATGTCGCGGAACGCGAGGGCTTCGGCGTCAAGCTCGGCGACCGCGAAAGCGTGCAGATCAAGCTCGGCGAGGTGGCACAGCAGATCCAGATCGGCCGGTTGCTCACGATGCACGCAGCATGGATGCTCGACCAGGGCGGCCGCGCGCGCAAGGAAGTCTCGATGGCCAAGGTGCAGGTCGCCGACACGCTGCACAAAGCCGCCGACGTGGCGATCCAGCTGCAGGGCGCACGCGGCTTCTCGCAGGATTCGATCGCGCAATGGATCTACCGCGCCGCGCGCTCGGCGCGGCTGGTGGATGGCGCGTCCGAAGTGCACATGATGGTGCTGGCGCGCTTCATGCGAAGAAGAGGGACGGGATTTCTGGAAATGGGGTCCGGGCGAAGGGCGGCGGAACGAACGCTGAGGCTTAATTCGCTTTTCGCAGCGACTCGACTTCCTGGCGCGCAGATTTGATCAGATACTGCACGTCCGAGCTCGCAATCACGAAGCGCGCACCTAGCTTTATCAACTCTGCGACATGTTCGACATCCGCGCGGATTCCGCCGATGCCAAGAATTTTGCTGTGCGCCTTGCAGGCTTTTGCCGTCGCTTCATAGGCCGCACGCAATTTCGGATTCTTAAGCTCGCCGGGAATGCCCATGGCCGTGCAGAGATCGTTTGAACCGATCAGCAGAACATCTATGCCTGGTAACGCGGCGATCGCGTCGGCATTTGCAATGCCTTCCGGTGTCTCCAACATGGCAATGAGCGACGTTGCGGCATTTCCCTGCTTGTTCACCTCGCTTAGGGGGTCTGACGATAGCCTTGCAGCGGCCCGGCGCCGCCAACCGACCGTTCGCCCTAGCGGCGGAAAGCGGCAGGCGCGCACAAATGCCTCGGCTTCGCCGCGCGTGCTGACATTCGGGCAGATAATCCCAAGCGCGCCCATATCGAGCAGGCGCGCTGCGTCCTCGAACTGGTGCCCGGCGATACGCACCAAAGGCGTGACGCCGACCGGCAAAGCCGCAATGCAGATCTGCGCCGTATCGTCGAGCGAAATCGTGCAGTGCTCCATATCGACGTAGAAGGCATCGAAGCCGCAGGAGTCCGCGATCATCGCGATCTCGGCGGTGCGGGCGAGCCGAGTCGCCATGCACAACGCAACCTCGCCGCGCGCAAGCTTTTCCCTGCATGCGGTTTACGAAGGTCACGGCAAAGGTCTCAATTACGATAGCTCGTGTCGATTTTATCGAGCATCGCGCAAATAGGCCGCCCAATCGTGGCTGCCGCGGCCGGCATCGTGATGTTCGTACTGTTCCGCGGTCTTGGCGCAAACCGCCGCGGGAATTTCGATCAGCTCTTTGCCGGTCGCTTCCAGCTCTGAGCTGGATGTCGGCGGCGTCGATCAGATGCTTCATCAGCACAAAGGCGTCCCGCGCGCTCTTGCCGACGGTGAGCAAGCCGTGATTGTGCATGATCATCGCGCGATTTTGTCCGAGGTCCCGATTGAGGCGTTCGCGCTCTTCGAAATCCTCGGTGATGCCCTCGTAGGCGTGGTAGCCGATGCGCTGATAGAAGCGGACCGCTTGCTGCGACACCATGCGCAGCCCGACCTTCAAGCCGGCAATCGCCATGCCGATATTGGTGTGAACGTGCATGGCGCAGTTCACGTCCGGACCGCGCGCTCAAAACACCGCCGTGCAGCGTGAAGCCTGGCCTGTTGACGCCGGACTTTCTCGTCCAGGTCCTCGTCCATCGAGACTTTCACGAGGTTAGACGCGGTCACCTCGGTGTAGAGCAGGTCGTGCTTCTTCATCAGGAATTTGCGCGGCTCGCCGGGAACGCGCATGGACGAATGGTTGTAGATGACGTCATCCCAACCGTATTGCGCGGTCAGCCGATAGACGGCAGCAAGATCGACCCGCGCTTCCCATTCCGCCGGAGAAATTTCACCCCGTGAACTTTTGGGCACGCTGGCGAGCTTGTTCATGGGCATGGTCCTCCGTGAATGCGGGCGGACTCTACCACAACGCGTCCGCTTGGCCAGACCGCTCCGCGTCAGTATAGAGAGTGCCGCAACGAGCGAGCGAAAATGAGCAATCCAATCAAAATTCGCATGGGCGGCTACGGCCCGCCAAGCACCGGCTTCAGCAAATCGCTGAAACTTCATCGGCGACAAACTCGAAGCGCAGTTCGGTAACGACGTCGCGGTCGAGTACGTCTTCAACATCATGGATCACGGCCACAAGGCCGAGGACATCCTCACGTTGGTCGAGGATGGATCGATGACGCTCGGCTATCAGTCGTCGAGTTATTTGACCGATCGCGTGCCGGAACTGGGTTTTGTCGATCTGCCGTTTCTGTTTTCAACCAACGGGCAGGCGCGCGGCTGCGATGGATGGGGAACTCGGAAGATTCCTTCGTGCGCAAGACCGAAGAGCGCATCAACTATCGCATTCTCGGCTGGTTCGAGAACGGCTTCCGGCACATCTCAAACCGGCTGCGGCCGATTCATGTGCCCGCGGACATGAAGGGCATGAAAATCCGTGTGCTGCCCAGCGAGATCCACAAGCGCACTTTCGAATTGCTCGGTGCAGATCGCGATGCGCATGGACCTCGACCGAGGCGATTGCCATGATCAAGGCCGGCACCCTGGACGCGCAGGAAAATCCACTCGCCAACACCGTGACCTATGGCGTGCACAAATTTCACAAGTTCCACACGCTCAGCCAATCATTTCTATATTTCACGACCGATCTTCCTGCATCGCCCGTCCTTCGAAAGCTGGCCCGAAAGCGTCCAACGTGCGATGCAGACGGCGGTGACCGGAAGCGGTTTCGTTTCAGCGCGAACTCGCCATCGAAGAGCACGAACAGTCGCGCAAGGCGATTGAGGCCGAAGGGTGCAAAATTAACGCGCTCACACCAGGCGAGCATGACGCATTCGTCGCGGCCGTGCAGCCGCTTCTTAACGGATTCCCGCAAAACCTATGGCGATGCCACGTTCAAGATGGTGCCGAAGCCATAAGCTGACTGAAAGCTTAACGCCTTCGCTACAATTGGGTAAGGGACAACACCCCAGCGGAAGGCGGCAGTTCGAATGAAGCAGAATCGTCCCATCGCGCTTGCGCTGCGTGGCATCAGCAAGCGGTTCGATCGTCCCGCGGTAGAAGCGCTCGATCTCACGGTTTATGGCGGCGAGTTCTATGTGCTCGTCGGTCCCAACGGTGCCGGCAAGACAACCACTTTGCGCATGGTCGTGGGATTGCTGCGGCCGGATGCCGGCTCGATCTGCATCGGAGGTGTCGATGCGCTTGCCGGTTGCCGCCAAGCAGATGACAGCCTGGCTCTCCGACGAGCCGATGATTTACGACAAACTGACGCCTTACGAGTATCTCGAATTCGTCGCCGGGCTCTGGCGCACCGAACCCGCCACCGCGAGAGCCCGCGCTCGCGAGTTGATCGGCTGGCTCGGCTCTCGAACCGCACGCGCACGAACGCTGCGAGGGATTTTCCAAGGGCATGCGCCAGAAGGTGGCGCTGGCCGGTGCACTCGTGCACGACCCGAAGCTGATCATTCTCGACGAGCCGCTGACCGGACTCGATGCCGGCACGGCGCGCCAGGTCAAGAACGTGCTGCGCGAGCGCGTGAGTGCGGGCGGCACCGTCATCATGACGACGCACATTCTCGAAGTGGCCGAACGCATGGCCGACCGGATCGGCGTTGATCGCCGGCGGGCCGCCTCATCGCCGAAGGTACGCTCGACGATTTGCGCCGTTAGACCGGAGAAACCGCGACAAGCCTCGAAGACACTTTTCTCGCGCTGGTCGCCGAAGAAGTGGCCGCCGCGTGAGTCAGCCAGCGTCTCTGACGTGGCTGGCAGGCCACGAATTCCGCCTCGGCTGGCGCGACTGGGTCTCCCTGATGACTGCGGGCGGCCGCAGCGCGTGCGCGTACCGCCATCGATCGCGCTGATCTGCCTTTGCAGCCTTCATGCATGTCTTCGCATACTGGACCGTGGCTTAGCTATGCCGAATGCCAGCATTCCGACACGTCGACGCTTGGTCGGCATTACCGGGCTCGCTGTTGCTGTCCTGGTCGCTGCTTTTGTCGCAGGCGATGGAATCCGTGACCCTGCGCGTTCTATTCGCGTTCTGATCTCGATCTCATCCTCACGTCGCCCGCTTGCGCGCGAAAAGTGTTCGCGGTGCGCATGGGCCGCATTGCCGGTGCCGCCGTAGCGATTGCCGTCCTGCTGGCGGCGCCCTTCATCAATGTGTTGGCCGTGCTGGGCGGAAGCCGCTGGCTTGCCGCCTATGGCGGTCGTCGCCGCCATGGGCGCGGTGGCGACCGCCGCAGCGCTCGCACTGACCATTGCGCTATTTCGGATTATCGGAGCCAAGCGCACACGGCTGGTCGCACAGATAGTGGCGGCGGTCATCGGCGCCGCGTTCGTTATCGGCCTGCAGATCGCCGCGATATTTTCCGCCGGCAGTCTGTCCCGCTTTGCCGCCTTTGCAATCGGATTGGATGCTGGCACATGCGCCCGATACGAACAGCGCATTCTGGTGGCCCGCGCACGCCGTGCTTCGGCGATTATGGCGCGCTGGCCGCCGTCGTGACGTTCGGCATGGCCGTGCTCGCCCGCCTCGATCGGTCTTTTTCTCGCGCAGATCTGGCGAGCATGCGGTGGCGGCGGCGGGCGTTTCCAGCGCAACCGTGCGCCACCGCCGTTGGTCGCTTGACGGCATCCGCATGACCTCAATGAGTTGGCCAACTTGGGAAGCCGCTCGTGATGCATGCAGCCGAGAGGCGGCTGGCGCGAGGGTTGCATGATGATTGACCGCCCAGCATTCAATTACGACAACAGCGGCAATCCAATCGTTCCCGCTGAAGCTTCGGTGGAGCACAACGCACTCGTGAAGGCGATTGAAAGCAGCGATGGTCCTCCACATCTGTGGACGTTGCCCCGGCTAAGAAAAATATCAGCGGCCTTCCCGATTGGGACAAGCCACGCAATGAGCAAGGCCAGTTCCTTAGCAAGTCCGACGCCGACCTCCGCGCAACGTGGCAACGCGAGGGCGGTGCCGACCAAGCTCATAACAAGGTCCGAGCAGTCGAGGCCACGATCATGGCTGCATCGCCTGACGCTGCTGCATTACAAAGTCACATCACTGCCGTCCGACATTCAATTGATAGCCGCTGATCACATGCGGTTGTCGAGTGGCTACGGGTGACACGCTGGTGCAGCCCAAGTTCGAGCAATTCTGCGACAGCCTGACGCCGGCTCAGTTTGAACGCTTTCATCAGTGGTGGCGTGGCCTGTCGCGCGGCAACCAAGATGCAATCTTAGGAGCAATCAGCAAATGAAGGGGACAGTCCGGTATTTCAAACCCCAAAAGCCTAAAGGCCGCCCTTTTATCCAAGGTCGTCGAAGGCCCAAACCCATCCACCGTTAAGAATGTCCCGACATATACGACCGAAATTCCCTTCTCCTTGGTCAGTCCGCACGTTGAGATCATATCCAAAAAGATATGTTCCACGCGGCAGCTGGCATGGAGTTTTGGCGTTCCGAATGCGTAGTGCGACATTCGGCGAAACTAGCCCAATAGTTTGTTTGGCATCCGCCGGAGGAAATGCGGTCGAGAGAATTACAATGCCACCAAAATTGAATGTGAACATTGCAAACGTCATAACCATTATGAGCCACAAAAACGGGTCACGGTCGTGCTGCTTAAGCCATTCTCGCGCTTCTCTAAATTCTTGAGCAGGGGTCAATGTTAGGCCTCACTTGATGTTGGTGCTATCGTTTCGTTCGATGTCGGCCAGGATCGCCAAAGGTCGCCGTACTAGGGTCTCAGCAAAGGCGGCCGCTTGGATCCAACATACTTCATGCACTCATCCCATTGCTGGGTGCCGGGAACGAAGCCGTATTGTCGGCAGGCAAAGATACCCCGGTCGGCGTCCGTATCAGGTGTCTGCTCGACTGTGTCAGGAATGCCAAGCAGTATCTTGGTCTCGCGCTCATTGGTGCAGCAAGACAAAAGCAATGCCAGACCGACAACGGCAAGGTTTCTTTTCCCGCGTCCCAGAAAAGCTAGCAAAACAAGGTTTCCACGTTTGCGCAATTATAACACCTTCGCCAAATCCGGCACTTCGCGCACCGCATGGATCATTCATATTGTGTGTGCAATTTTCTTCGGTTAGTCGGCGGTAACTGCGAACTTAGTGGACGAGCGGGCCGGGCCATCCGACCGGGGGAAAACGCCAGAATCCAATCACAGCCAGAATGAACAGGAAAACAATGAAAAGGCGAGCAGCGAGGGGCATCTCTGAATCCAATTCGATGGCAACGAGGAAGAGCCCCGAACCGAGTCTGGTTTGTTGAGATTATGTGGGGCCGGTTTTGGCCGCTGTGCTGGCCATCACTAAAGGCGTTATTTGTTTTTCGGCTCTAAAGGATCAGGGTGGTCCAGAGTTTGTCAATTGATGAGTTTGTGCCAACCCGCATTTTTAATGAGAGTGCTCGGAATGGATGCACCTTCAGAGGCGACTAAGCAGTTACTCGCAAACTGCCGATATTCTTTCTCTCTTGCCGTCTCATGTCAGCAACGACTCGATTCTGTTTCCTCTCCCGCTTGGATTCTATTTGCAAAAAATCTTAATAAATCAGCTGTACGCCGCAATTCCTTTTCTTCACAGTTTGGCGTTAAGCCCCGCTTGCCGCCGGACTCATCGGCCTCGCGGACCAGCATCGTCTGCCTTGTCGACCACGGGTGCCTTATCTTCCTTGGCAACAGGTGCACCCATATCTTCCTTAATTACAGCTGCCTGATCCTTCGTAGCTACGGGCTTCGCTTCATCTCGAAGCCACATTTGTTTAATGACCAGTGCTCCAACGATCATCAGATACAGCGGGACCAGTACATATAAGAGTCTGATCGATGTCTCGCTGACTCGTACCGTTACAGCACCTTCGGCAATTGCGGACACTTCGCACCGCACGGATCATTCATGTTGCGGGCAATCTTCTTTGGGCACTCGGCTGTAAGTTCATCGAGCCAATCGATGAGCTTTGCATCACGGCCACGCTTCTCGATGAGACGGCCCAGGCCGTAACAACCATCGCGCCCGCACTTGTCGCAGGAGACGCGCAGCACATCGAGTTTGCCGATGAGATCGCTGAAGATGGTTGCGCCGTCGCGGGGCATCACACGTCGCCGGATGGACTGATACTAGGGTGCACGGTGTTATTCCAATAACAATAGGAGGGTCTGCAAATGCGCCTTGTTGGCAAGGTTATGGCGACGCTCATGCTGGCGACGGCGCTGCTTCAAACGCCCGGCGATAGTGGTCTCGGTGGCTCCAATTGCGGCTTCCTCACCATTGAGCAGTGTAGAGCAACCGTGGGCGGCGGGAGTGCATTTTGCGTGCCCAATCAATTTTACAATCCGCACGGGCCTGCCAAACGCACCCGTAACCGACAAGAGGCACGAGAGGTGCGTGCCTACGCGATGCCCTACGATCCTTATCCGTGGTGCGCCTTTTATTCAGACCCCGGGAATTAAAACTCGGGGAAACTTTATAAAATGTTCCATCTGCAGCGAGTGTCGCTGTCGGAGCATCTGGGTTTTTGACTTTCAACCACGCCTTTGATGGCCCGGACCTGTACGGCGAGTCGATGCCGATCAGATCAGCGAAGGTGATCGCGCCATCGCTTACTTCTGGTCGCCGTGTACCTGCTTCAGCCGTTCCAGTAGCGGGTCGACGAGTCCGTCGCTGCAACGGAGCGCTCGCGTGTCGACGCGACACATAATCACCACTGATGGCCAGCGAAACGCCGAGTTCGTCAGCCCGACGCATGACTCTCTCTTGGCTGGCTATGCAGCATTGTTGCCAGTGTCTTGAGGCCGATGCGAGTGACCGGTTGCTGCAAGATCAGCGCATCATCTGACGGCGTGAATTTTCTTGTGCTGCTTGTTGTTCATGCGCCGCATATGCCTTCGCTTCAATGGCGAGTGCGTTGCCGCAAGTTAGAGATGCAAGGCGGCGTACTCGCGAAACACGCCCCAGCTAATGCCAACACGCTGATAAAGACACAGAGCGGCCGACTGTATAGATGAGCGTGAATGACTACTCTTGTCGGGTCGTGCCAACGATTTGTTGGCCGGGGCGCCTGCGCGACGACCTTGCTCGATTGCGTTGGATTATCGCATTCCCGGCCAGCGAGCGGTCATTTAAGCTGCTAAGTTAGACAAGTTTCCCGTGGGGCCATTTGAGGAGGACAGGCCATGAAGGATCCACAAGTAGGCTGGATTGCAGCCATTATCATTGGCGGACTTGCAGGCTGGGCGGCAGAACAATTCATGAAGAGTGATACGGGACTCCTGATGAATATCGTACTCGGTATTATCGGGGCGGCGGTTGCGAGCGCCATTTTTAGCTTCTTTGGGTTCAACCTAGGCGGATGGCTCGGCTACCTAATTTCCGGATTCGTCGGCGCATGTTTGCTGATTTGGATCGTTCGGACGGTACGAGGGACGCGCCCAGTTTGACCCGGCTGGTTACTCAGTTTTTTGGGCGCTGGACAAGCGCAAGCCAGAAAGGCAACAGGCGATCAATGTTCGGTTGCTGGAACGGCCCTAGCGCGAACATTCCGCAAAGACTTACACAGCGCGGGACGCTAAGTAGGCGAAGGTCCACGCGGCGGGCCAACTGGCCGGCCGGCTTGCCCGGCTGTCGAGTCTCCGGTGAGGACGCTCCCGATCTTGTCGCGACCGCGCCGATCACTTCGCGTCAGATCCTTTGGGCCAAAGTAGAGGCCGTGATCGGCATGATCGCGTTTGTGTTCGCCCCGATCGTGGCGGTGCTGACGCTCGATGCGGTTTTTGCCGGCGTTGTTTGCGGACTCGGGATTCTGTCGGCGGCTGCGGCGGCGACTGCGATCCAGCTTTGCTTCCGTATGCAGGCGCGCCGCAGCCAATTTCGCCGCAGACAGACGTCGTCGCGTCTTGCGACGTTCGCCGGAGCGTTTTCCTCGATTGCTCTGGGCGGCAACGACGGCATTGGCGGCTTCCGGCGTCCTGGGCTGCAATCGGCACCGCGGCGATCGCCTTTGGCGTTCTCGGTGCCATCTGGCTGATCAGCCCATCGCGGTCTTAAAGCGCAAGCGCTGCCGATGCGACCAGAATTCCGATCAGAAGCAGATTGAGAATATTAGCGCCGACGCCCGTCGCGAACGCTGGCGCATAATAGGCGAAGTGGTCGTAGCAGCAGACCGGCGAGCCAACCGCCGAGCGCCATTCCGGCTACCGCTGAACAGACAGCAAAGTCGGAATTCGCCACGACGCTTCCGGATGCGGGAAACAATTCGCGCAATGCGAGCACGTAGGCGGGGATAATTCCGGAAAACCCGAGCCCGAAGGCGGCGGCATACGGTGAACAGGCCGACTTCGTTCACTGGGTCAACAGGAAGGCGGTCATCGACGCCGACTGCCATGCGGAGCCGATCAAAACGGTAGCGAGGCCGCCGATCCGGTCGGAGATGGCGCCCCAGATCTGCCGGCTCAGGAACGCGGTGCCGAGCAGCACCGAGAGCATCAGCGCCCCAGCCGAGCGGCTGATACCCGAGGTCGCTGCAGAAAGCGACCAGATGGCCTTGCGGCATCGCCATCGGCACGCAGCACAGAACCGCAGCGGCACAAATCACGCCGAATACCAGATTCGGCGGCCACCAGAGCACGCGTGCCGATTTCCGGCGGCGGACCGTGCGGTCGCTGCAGCGGGAGAATGAGTTCCGGCGGCGCACGAAAATAAATCACCGCCAGCGGAATGATTACGACGACCTCGGCGATGCGCGTACCAAAGCATCGTCTCGCGCCAGCCAAAGTTTGCAATGGCACGCTCGAACATTGGTGGCCACATCGCACCGGCGAGATAACTGCCGCTCGAGATCAAGCGCCAAAGCCGGAGCCGCGGCGGCGGTCGAACCACCGGCTCACGTAGATGTACATCGGCGCGTTGATGCCGCCGAGTCCGATCAGCCCGATGAAAATCCCGTGGCCGATCCACAGTGGCCAGGGCGGCCCCAGCGTCGAGATCGCGAGACCAACGGCCGATCATCAGCGAGCCGAAAATGACGGTCCATCGGGTGCCGACCTTCTCGGCGATCCGTCCCATCAGGATGCCGCCGACGTCCCGAGCCGAGCCAGGCGAGCGCGCTGGCGAGCGCCGGGGATCGAGCGCACGCCATCCACCTCGGCAGCGATGTCCTTGAGCGCAACGGCGGTGATCCACGCGGCGCCGAATGCCATCAACATCGTGACGAGCGCCGCGGTGGCGACAGCCCACGAGGCTTTGGTCTCGATCGAGGAAGGCGGGGATTGCAGCATTATGAAGTTCCGGCGCATCACTCTTCTGGCAGCCCGCGCAGAATTTGACCACCCACATCGGTGTGGGTCTGGTCTGTCTGTTGCATTGCGCCAAAATGCGCGCGGGCGGCTTTCGCGGAAATTTCCTTCTAGATCCCGCGCCAACTAACGAAATTGACCCAGAAGCCCCTGCGGTATACCCTTCATACGATAGATTCGACGCTTTGCGTCGTGCAGAAGGCAAGCCTATATGAGTGGGATCCCGGCGCCGTGTGCGCCGCGTTGACAAAGGCCATCCATGCCGCTTCGACCGGTCAGCCTCGAGGACAAATACGACCTCACGCAAGTCGCGTGTATTCGTGACCGGCTACCAGGCGCTGATCCGTGCCTGCCTGATGCAGAAGGAGCGCGACCGGCGCGCCGGTCTGAATACCGCAGGCTATGTCACCGGCTATCGCGGATCGCCGCTTGGTGGTCTCGACCAGCAGTTTATCCGCGCCGCGCGCGCAGCTCGCGGCCGCCGACATCAAGTTCCAGGCCGGGCATCAACGAAGACCTCGCTGCCACCGCGCTGTGGGGCACGCAGCAGGCCGAACTGCGCGGCGAGGGCAAGTTCGATGGCGTGTTCGGCATGTGGTACGGCAAGGGCCCCGGCGTCGACCGCACCGGCGACGTCTTCCGCCACGCCAATTTCGCCGGCTCCTCGAAGCACGGCGGCGTGCTCGCGCTGATGGGCGACGACCACACCGCGGAGTCCTCGACCACCGCGCATCAGTCGGAATTCCATTTCGTCGACGTGATGATCCCGATCCTCAATCCCGCCGGCGTGCAGGAGATTCATCGACTACGCACTCTATGGCTGGGCGATGTCGCGCTTCACCGGCGCCTGGGCGGCGCTCAAATGCATGCACGAGACCGTCGGAGTCGACCGGCGGTGGTCGACGGCGCGCTCGACCGCGTCAAGATCGTCACGCCGGAACGACTTCACGCATGCCGCCGGGCGGCCTGAACATCCGGCTGACCGACACCATCCTCGGCCATGGAAGCGCGCCTGCACGACTTCAAGCGCGACGCCATGCTCGCCTTCGTGCGCGCCAACAAGCTCAACCAGATCATCACGTCGGGCGGCCGCGACGCCGAAGATCGGCGTCATCACGACCGGCAAGGCCTATCTCGACGTGCGGCAGGCCTTCGACGAGCTCGGCATCGACGAGATCAAGTGCAACGACCTCGGCCTGCGCGCTGTTCAAGATTGCCTGCGTCTGGCCGATCGGCCGGCAGGAGCTTGCCGAGTTCGCGCAGGGCCTCGATCTCATCATCGTGGTCGAGGAAAAGCGTTCGCTGATCGAAGTGCAGGTGCGCGAAGAGCTCTACGGCACCGCCAATCAGCCGGTCTGCATCGGCAAGAAGGACGAGCAGGGCAACTGGCTGTTCCCGGTCAAGGGCGCGCTCGACCCGAACGACATCGCGATCTGTATCGGCGAGCGCCTGCTGCGCTACGGCACGAACGAAGAACTGGCGGCCAATGTCGCGCGGCTGAAGTCGGCGCAGCGCGCGCTCGCGGAAACGACCGACGTCGCCGCAGCGCATTCCCTATTTCTGCTCCGGCTGCCCGCACAACTCATCGACCGCGTGTGCCGGAGGGCAGTCGCGCCTATGCCGGCATCGGCTGCCACTACATGGCGCAGTGGATGGACCGCAAGACGCTCGGCTACACGCAGATGGGCGGCGAGGGCGCCAACTGGATCGGCGAGGCGCCGTTCTCCAAGCGCGAGCACGTGTTCCAGAATCTCGGCGACGGCACCTACAACCACTCCGGCTATCTGGCGATCCGCGCCGCGATCGCCGTCCGGCGTGAACGATGACCTACAAGATCCTGTTCAACGACGCAGTCGCGATGACCGGCGGCCAGGCGAACGACGGCGGTCTGACGGTGCCGCAGATCGCCGCGCAGGTCGCCGCCGAAGGGCGCAAAGCGAGTCGTCGTCGTCACCGACGAGCCCTGGAAATACCCGCGGCAACATCGACTGGCCGCGCGGACTGACCGTGCATCACCGCGACGAGCTCGACACCGTTGCAGCGCGAGCTGCGCGACGGTACCCGGCGTGACGCGTGCTCATCTACGATCAGACCTGCGCTGCCGAGAAGCGCCGCCGCCGCAAGCGCGGCACGTTCCCCGATCCCGGACAAGCGCGTCGTCATCAACGATCTGGTCTGCGAGGGCTGCGGCGACTGCGGCGTGAAGTCGAATTGCGTATCGGTGCAGCCGCTGGAGACCGAGTGGGGCCGCAAGCGCACCATCGACCAGTCGAGCTGCAACAAGGATTACTCCTGCCTGAAGGGTTCTGCCCGTCCTTTGTCACGGTGCACGGCGCGCAGCTGAAGCGCGGCGAGGGCGATCGCGGAGCCGCGACGACTGGCCGGCGTTGCCGGCGCCGACGCTGCCTGCTGATCAATCATCCCTACGGCATCATTGTCACCGGCATCGGCGGCACCGGCGTCGTCACGATCGGCGGCGATCGTCGGCATGGCCGCGCATCTTGAAGGCAAGGGCGTCGGCGTCATCGATATGGCCGGCCTCGCGCAGAAGGGTGGCGCGGTCTACAGCCACATCCGCATTGCAAACAGTCCGGAAGACATTCACGCCATCCGCGTCGCGGCCGGCGAGCGCCGACCTCGTCCTCGGCGGCGACATCGTTGTGGTCGGCGACAAGAAGGTGCTCAGCGCCGTCAAGCCGGCAGCACCGCGTCGTCATCAACACCGCCGAATTCCTGCCCGGCGACTTCACGCGCAATGCCGATTTCTCGCTGCCGACCGAACGCACTCAAGCGCGCGATCGCGACACGCCGCCGGACGCGATCAGACCATTTCGTCGAATGCGACGCGGCTCGCAACCGCGCTGCTCGGCAAGTCGATCGGCGCCAACATGTTCATGGTCGGCTACTGCCTATCAGATCGGCGCGCTGCCGCTGTCGGCGGACGTCGATCGAGAAGGCGATCGAGCTGAACGGCGAAGCGGTGGCGATGAATCATGGCGGCCTTCCGCTACGGCCGCCGCGCGGCCGTCGATCCGCGCGGCGGTCGAATGCGCTGATAAAGCCAGCGCCGCGAAGCGGTCAACGATGCGCTCACGGCTGTCGCAATCGTTCGCCGAGACGGTCGACCGTCGCGTCGAATTCCTGACCGCCTATCAGAACGCCGCCTATGCGCGGCGCTATCGCAGCTGGGTCGAGAAGGTCCGGACAGTCGAAGCCGCAAAAGCGCCGGGCCAATGCGGGCCTGGCCGGATGCGGTCGCGCGCTATCTGTTCAAGCTGATGGCCTACAAGGATGAGTACGAAGTCGCGCGGCTCTACACCGACGTCGTTTCTCGAGCGCGTGAAGTCGACCTTCGACGGCGACAAGCTGCGCTTTGAATTTCATCTGGCGCCGCCCTTGCTGGCGCGGCGCGACCCGCAACCGGCGAGCCGAAGAAGATGTCGTTCGGCCCGTGGATGTTGAAGGTCTTCGCGGCGCTGGCGAAATTCAAGTTCCTGCGCGGGACGGCGCTTCGATGCCTTTCGGCTACACGGCCGAGCGGCAAACTGAACGCCGGCTCATCACTGACTACGAGAAGCTGCTCGAGCGAGCTCACCGAACACCTGACACCCAACAATCATCAGCATTGCGGTCGGCGTTGCGATGATCCCGGAGAAGATCCGCGGCTTCGGGCCGGTCAAACAGCGGCATCTGGCCGCTGCAAAGGCGGAAGAAACGCGACGCTCCTGGAGCAATTCCGCGCCGGTGCACCGACCTTACTCAGGGCCGCCGAATAGCGCCCGGCCGCCCGTCTACTAACCAATTTACGATGTGATCGGATACTTGACCGCCTTCGGGTGGTGTTTTCATATCGAGATAACAAGGTCGTCATAGAAGAGACGGCGAGGGGTTTCAGCCGCGCTCGCCTGGGCGTGGCCGCACGGGAGGACTGGGCTGTGGCGCCGAATGCCGCCGCTGGCGCGGACACGTTTCCCAAGCTGCTGATCCGCAATGCCCACCTCTATGGGGCGCGGCCGGCTATGCGGCACAAGGACCTCGGCATCTGGCAGACCTGGACCTGGGCGCGAGGTGCTACGAGGTCGTGCGCGCCTATGCCGTCGGCCTGCACCGCCTTGGGCGTCAAGCGCGGCGAGACCATCGCCATCGTCGGCGGCAACCGGCCGAGGCTCTATTGGTCGGTGATGGCCGCGCAGGTGCTGGGCGCGATTCCGGTGCCGGTCTATGCCGACGCGGTGGCCGACGAACTGCGCCTATGTGCTCGCCGCACGCCGATGTGCGTTTTGCCGCGGTCGAGGACCAGGAGCAGGTCGACAAAATTCAGTCGGTGATGGATCGCGTGCCCAAGCTCGAAATGATGGTCTATGACGAGAAGCGGGGCTGCGCGATTACGATCACAGCCAAGCTGCGTGCGATGGATGACGTCATCGCGGATGGCCGCAAAGCGCTCGCGCAGATCCCGCGGTCGCCGCCTGGCTCGACAACGAGATTGCCGCCGGCAAGGGTTCCGACCCGTCGATCATTCTCTACACGTCCGGCACCACCGGCGCATCCAAAGGTGTCGTCCTCACCGGCGAAGGTTCGATCAATGCCGCAGCCGATACGGTTGCCTTCGACAAGCTGACCGAGAACGACGTGGCGCTCGCCTATCTGCCGCTCGCCTGGGTCGGCGACCACTACCTCAATTACGCGCAGGGTTTGGTTTCGGGCTTCTGCACGGCCTGTCCGGAAAGCGCCGGACACGGCCATGGCGGATCTGCGCGAGATCGGGCCGAGCTTCTATTTCGCGCCGCCGCGCACGCTCGAGCTGCTGCTCACGCGCGTGATGATCCGCATGGAAGACGCCGGTCTCATCAAGCGCAAGCTGTTTCACTATTTCATCGGCGTGGCGCGCCGCCATGGCGAGCGTATCCTCAACGGCGAGCATGTGCCGCTGAGCGGGCGTCTGCTCGTACGGATCGGCAATGTCCTCGTCTATGGACCGCTCAAGAACGTGCTCGGCTTCTCGCGCGTGCGCGTCGCCTACACCGCCGGCGAGGCGGTCGGACCGGATCTGTTCAGTTTCTATCGCTCGATCGGCCTGAACCTGAAGCAGCTCTACGGGCAGACCGAAGCCTTCCTCTATCGTCACCGCGCAGCCGGACGGCGAAATCTATTCCGATACGGTCGGGCCGGCCTGTCCCAACGTGGACATTCGCATTGCCGAAAATGGCGAAGTGCAGTTCAAGTCGCCGGGCATGTTCATCGGTTACTTCAAGGACGACGCCAAGACCGCCGAGGTGATGACGCCGGACGGCTACGTCAAGACCGGCGACGCCGGCTTCTTCGACGAGAAGACCGGTCACCTGAAGATCATCGACCGCACCAAGGACGTCGGCAGGCTCAACGACGGGACGATGTTCCCGCCGAAATACATCGAGAACAAGCTCAAGTTCTATCCCAATATCCGCGAGGCGGTGGCGCTCGGCGACAAGCGCGACTTCGTCGACGGTGATGCTCAATATCGATCTCACCGCGGTTGGAAGTTGGGCCGAGCGCAACAACGTCGTCTATGGCTCCTACCAGGAGCTCGCCGGCCATCCGCTTGTCTACGACATGCTGGAAAAGCATGTTGCCGAGGTGAACCGCTCGCTCGCCGAGGACAAGGTGATGGCCGGTGCGCAGGTCAAGCGATTTCTGATCCTGCACAAGGAGCTCGACGCCGACGACGGCGAGACTCACGCGCACGCAGAAGGTTCGCCGCGGGTTCATCGCCGAGCGCTATGCGCCACTGATCAAGGCGCTCTATGACGGCTCGAACGAAGCCGACATTTCGACGGAGGTCACCTTCGAGGACGGCCGCAAGGGCACCATCAGTGCGCGCGTGAAAATCCGCGACATGAAGACCGAACCCGTTTCCGCCATGGGGAAGGCGGCATGAGGGCCGCCGGGCGGTCCGGATGTTGCGGTCGGGGATGTGCTTTTGTCGGTGGAGAACGTGTCGCTTTCGTTCGGCGGCGTGAGGGCGGTCAGCGGCGTGTCCGTTCGACATCCGCAAAGGGGAAATCCGCGCCATCATCGGACCGAACGGCGCCGGCAAGACGTCGATGCTCAACGTCATCAACGGCTTCTACCATCCGCAGCAGGGCCGCATCACCTTCAAGGGTCGAAACACGCGCAAAGATGCGCCCTCATGATGCCGCCTATGGCGGCATCGCGCGCACGTTTCAGAACGTGGCCCTGTTCCGTGGCATGACCGCGCTCGACAACATTATGGCGGGCCGCACCCTGAAGATGCACAGCAAGCTTCTTCTGGCAGCTGCTCCGCTACGGACCGGCGATGCGCGAAGAGGTCGAGCACCGCCACCGCGTCGAAGAAATCATCGATTTCCTTAAAATTCAGGAGATCCGTCGTGTGCCGGTGGGCCGGCTGCCTTACGGTCTGCAGAAGCGCGTCGAGCTTGGCCGCGCGCTGGCGATGGAGCCGGAATTGCTTTTGCTCGACGAACCGATGGCCGGCATGAACATCGAGGAAAAAGAAGACATGTCGCGCTTCGTGCTCGACGTGAACGACTCACTACGGCACGACGATCGCGCTGATCGAGCACGACATGGGCGTGGTGATGGACTTGTCCGACCGCGTGGTGGTGCTCGATCACGGCATCAAGATCGCCGACGGCACGCCGGACGAGGTCAAACGCAACCAGGCCGTGATCGACGCCTATCTCGGCGTGGCGCACTGAGGACGCATGGACATCCTCTACAAAATCCTTCTCGATCCCTTCGTGCAGATGGGCACTGCACCCGACCTGTTCGTCCAAACGCTGTGGGAGGGCATGGTTGGCGGAATGCTTTATGCGCTGATCGCGCTTGGCTTCGTCCTGATTTTCAAGGCATCCGGGGTGTTCAATTTTGCGCAAGGCATCATGGTGGTGTTTCGCCGCCCTCACGCTGGTTGGCCTGCTACAACGCCGGAGTCCCCGCATTTCTGGCACTTGGCGCTTACCATCGCAGTGATGTTCGCGCTCGCCTTTGCCGGTCGAGCGAATAGTTTTGCGGCCGCTGATCAATCAGCCCGATATCATTCTGTTCATGGCGACATTCGGACTGACTTACTTCCTGATCGGCTTCGGTGAATTCGTTTTCGGCGGCGACCCAAAGGTGATGATCACCGAGCAGCTCCATCTGCCGAAAGGCACGGTCACGTATAAAGCCTTCGGCGGCGTCGTTTCGTTGCAGAAACTCGACATCGCGCGCCGCAATCATCGCGTCGATCATGGTCGACGGGCTTGGCGGTGTTCTTCCAGCAAACGCGAATCGGACGCGCGCTGCGCGCGGTCGCGGACAGCCACCGGCGGCGCATTGTCGGTCGGCATCTCGCTCGAGCAGATCTGGGTGATCGTGTGGTTTGCCGCGGGCCTTGTGGCGCTGGCTACAGGCATCATGTGGGGAGCGCGTTCGGACGTTTCCTTTGCGCTCGACGTGATCGCGCTCAAGGCGCTGCCGGTGCTTATTCTCGGCGGATTGACTTCGATTCCTGGCGCCATCGTCGGCGGTCTGATCATCGGTGTCGGCGAGAAGTTGTGGCGAATTCTATTGGGGGCCTCTGGTCGGCGGCGGCACTGGATGCGTGGTTCGCCTACGTGATTGCGCTGGTGTTCCTGCTGTTCCGCCCGCAGGGCTTGTTCGGCGAACGTATCATCGAGCGGATCTAAGAGACGATGCTTTATCGCGAGGCCGGCCAGTTCAAGACCAGCTACGCCAGCCGACCAGGCGGTTTTTCCGATCCTGCAGGATCGAATCGGGATCATCGTCATTCTCGTCATTGCCTTCGTCGGTCGTTCCGCTGTTTCGGCAACGACTTCATCATCAACGCGGTAATGACACCCGTTCCTGTATTTTCTCGCTCGCGGCGATCGGGCTCAATCTGCTGACTGGCTATACCGGTCTGCTGTCGCTCGGCACCGGCGCCTTCATGGGAGTTGGCGCTTACGCCTGTTACAAGCTCACCACCCTATTTCCCAAACGTGAACATCATCATCTGGATCGATCGCGTCCGGCTTCTTCTCTGCCGCTGTCGGCGCTGTGTTCGGCCTGCCGTCGCTTGCGTATCAAGGGCTTTTATCTTGCGATCGCGACGCTTGCTGCGCAGTTCTTTCTGGCGTGGTGCTTCATCCGGCATGCCGTGGCTCTACAATTACAATGTATCCGGCGGCGATCGAAGTGCCGCAGCGCGCACTCTTCGGCATTCTGATCACCGGCCCGCGCGCCAGCGGCCGGAGACGCGCTACCTCGATCGTGCTTACGATCGTCGTGATAATGACGTGGATGGCGTCGAATATCGTGCACGGCCGCATCGGGCGGATGTGGATGGCGGTGCGCGACATGGATATCGCCGCCGAGCTCATGGGCATCCGTCTGTTGCCCACCAAGCTGCTGGCCTTCGCGGTATCTTCGTTCTATTGCGGTGTCGCCGGGGCGATGCTGGTGTTCCTTTGGTATGGCGGTGCCGAATCGACAGTCTTCTCAATCAATGAGCTTCACGGTCCTGTTCATGATCATTATCGGCGGTCTCGGCAGCCTGCTGGGCTCGTTCCTCGGCGCGGCGCTGATCTATCATCCTGCCGATTATCCTGCGGTTCGTGCCGCCCAAACTCGGCCTGCCGCTGCACGCGCGCGACCGTCGAACACATGACCTTTATGATCACGGGCGCGCTGATTGTGTTCTTTCTTATCGCTGAGCCGGCGGACTTGCCCGCTTGTGGCAGATCGGCAAGCAAAAACTGAGGGTGTGGCCGTTTCCTTATTGATGGTGCAAGATAGACCCAGTTTTCGGCCATGGCGGAAGCCACGGCTCCCAAAATCGCCTTCCGGCCAAGTCGGACAGGGCGAGATGCAGAAACCAGAGGCGCGCCGCCTGGCGTGAACCAAGGGAGGAACGCGATGAAGGCAAGATCCGTTTTTGTCGGTATGACCTGTGCCAGTTTGCTGGGAGCCGCCGTGCTTCGCCAGCCAGGCGCAGGATTCGATTTACGTGCCATTGCTCACTTACCGTACCGGGCCGTATGCCGGCTCAGAATTCCGATCGCCAATGGCATGCATGACTACCTGGCTATGCTCAACGAGCGCGACGGTGGCATTGGCGGCGTGAAGATCAACATCGAGGAGTGCGAAACCGGCTACGACACCAAGAAAGGTGTCGAGTGCTGGGAATCCGTCAAGGCGTAAGAAGCCAGCCGTCGTGAATCCATATTCGACCGGCATCACTTTGCAGATCATCCCGAAGGCGGCAGTCGACAAAATCCCGATCCTGTCGATGGCCTATGGCTTATCGGCCTCGGCAGTCGGCAAAGATTTTCCTTGGGTCTTCAATCCGCCCGCGACTTATTGGGATGGCGTTGTCGATGGTCATACGGTACATCGGCGGCAAGGAGGGTGGTCTCGACAGACTAAAGGGAAAGACCATCGGCTTTATCTTCCTCGAAAGCCCCTATGGTCGCGAGCCGCTCCCGCTGTTGCAGCAGTTCGCCAAGGACTATGGCTTCACGGTGAAGGAGTATTCCGTAGCCGGCAAGGAAATGCAGGACCAATCGGCGCAATGGCTGTCGGTCCGCCGCGATCGTCCGGCCTGGATGATCATGTGGGGCTGGGGCGCAATGAACCCGACGGCGGTCAAGCGCGCGGCGGAGAATGGATTCCCAATGGATCATTTCATTGGCATCTGGTGGTCAGGCAGTGACGATGATGGGCGTGGTGGGGGCCAAGAAGCCAAAGGCTATCTTGCGCTCAACTTCAACGGCCTCGGCGCTAACTACCCGGCCATCCAGGACATCAAGAAGTATGTCGTGGACAAGGGCAAGAGCCAGGTCGAGAAAGACAAGTTCGCCGAAAATCTTTACAACCGCGGAGTCTATAATTCCGTGCTGGTCGCCGAAGCAATACGCAACGCGCAGAAGCTATCGGGCAAGAAGGTCGTGACCGGCGAGGATGTCCGCCGCGGCCTCGAGACGCTCAACATAAGCGACGCGCGCTGGAAGGAGCTCGGCTTCGCGAACTTTGCCGCGCCAATCTCGGGCGTAAACTGCACCGATCACAACGGCCATGCGCCCGCCTACATGCAACAGTGGGACGGCGCCAAGTGGGTCAAGGTTTCCGATTGGATCCAGCCCATGAGGGATAAGGTGCGACCGATGCTCGAGGAGGCGGCCAAGAGTATGTTGAGAAGAACACCGGCTGGCCGAAGCGCACCGAAGCCTGTGACAAGTCATCGTGATCTGAGCTGCGCCGAGAAATGACCTCTCCCTTGTGCGGGGAGAGGCTTCCCCTTCGGAGTGGTGGCCGATGTCCGCCGTCGAGCAGAATCCGGCAACGACCGCGCAGAAGGAGATCATCCTTTCGGTCAATAATATCGAGGTGATCTACGATCACGTTATCCTTGTGCTGAAAGGGGTTTCGCTGGACGTCCCCAGGGGCGGGATCGTTGCGTTGCTCGGCGCCAACGGCGCCGGCAAGACCACCACGCTGAAGGCGATCTCCAATCTGCTTCATGCCGAGCGTGGCGACGTCACCAAAGGCTCGATCGTGTTCGAAGGAAGCCGAGGTGCACGACCTTTCCCCTAACGAACTGGTGCGGCGCGGCTGCATTCAGGTGATGGAAGGACGGCATTGCTTCGGCCACCTCACCATCGAAGAAAATCTGCTCACAGGTGCCTTCACCCGGCGAGACGGGAAGGCGGCGATCAAAGCGCGACCTGGACCTGGTTTATTCCTATTTTCCCAAGCTCGGCGAGCGGAAGAGTTCGCTTGCGGGTTACACGTCCGGCGGCGAGCAGCAGATGTGCGCGATCGGCCGCGCCCTGATGTCGCGTCCGAAAATGATCTTGCTCGATGAACCGTCGATGGGCCTTGCGCCACAAATCGTTGAAGAAATTTTCGTGATCGTGAAAAACCTCAACGACCGGGAAGGCGTTTCTTTCCTTTTGGCGGAGCAGAACACCAACATGGCGCTGCGCTTTGCGCGCTACGGCTACATTCTCGAAAACGGCCGTGTCGTGATGGATGGCGTGGCCAGCACGCTTGCCGAAAACGAAGACGTCAAGGAATTTTACCTCGGAATTTCCGAAGGCCGGCGCAAATCGTTCCGTGAAGGCAAGCACTACCGCCGGCGCAAGAGGTGGCTGGCGTAAGCCATGCCGGAACACTACGACTCGCTGGAAACTCGCGATGCGGTCGTGCGTGAGCGCGAGCAGTTCGCACGGCTTTGCCGAAATTATCGCGCGCGCGATGAGCGCGCCCGGCTGGGCGAAGCACCTCGAAGGCATCGATCCAAAATCGATTATCTCGCGGGACTCGCTGGCGAAGCTGCCGGTGCTGCGCAAATCGGATATTTCGACACTGCAAAAGAAAGCCCGCCGTTCGGCGGGCTCAACGTGGCCGCGCCCGGCAAAGTGCGGCGCTTGCTGATGTCGCCGGGACCCATCTTTGAACCTGAGGGTGAGGGCGCCGATTGGTGGGGAGCAGCGCGCGCCCTTTATGCAGCCGGGTTTCGTTCGGGCCAGATCGTGCACAATTCCTTCGCGTATCATCTCACGCCCGGTGGCTTTATCCTCGAATCCGGCGCGCACGCGCTCGGTTGCGCCGTCATTCCAGGCGGCGTCGGCAATACGCGAGCGGCAGCTCGATGCGATCGCGCATTATCGGCCGTCGGGATATGTCGGGACGCCGGACTTCCTCAAGATCCTGCTCGATACGGCGCAAAATAGCGGGAAGGATGCGTCCTCGATCAAGCGGGGCCTTGTATCGGGTGCCGCACTGCCGGCCTCGCTGCGCGAAGAGCTCGGTCATCGCGGGGTTGCCGTATTGCAATGCTACGCGACCGCCGAACTGGGCGTGATTGCCTACGAAAGCGACGCGCGCGAAGGGATGATCGTGAACGAGACGGTGATCGTTGAGATCGTTCGGCCAGGCACCGGTGATCCGGTACCGGAAGGCGAGGTTGGAGAGGATTGTCGTCAGTTCTTTCAATCCGGACTATCCGATGATCCGGCTGGGCACCGGCGACCTTTCTGCGATGATGCCGGGCGTTTCTCCGTGCGGGCGTACCAATGTTCGCCTCAGAGGGTGGATGGGGCGGGCCGACCAGACGGCGAAAGTGAAGGGCATGTTCGTCCATCCCAAGCAGATCGCCGAGCTCGCCTCTCGCCACTCTGAACTCAAGCGCCGTGCGCCTTGTCGTAGGACGGGAGGCGGAGCAAGACACGATGACCTTGCTCGCAGAAACCGCCGCGTCTGCCGCGCTGCGCTGGAGAGTGCGATTGCCGCCAATCTGCAGTCGATCACCAAGCTCAAAGGCGCGGTCAAACTGGTTGACGCCGGGATCGCTGCCGAATGACGGCAAAATAATCGCTGATGAGCGCAAGCCATGAGGCCGGATACGGGTCCGGCTGCCGGCGGTCGTATTGGTGTGCTGCTGGTAAACCTCGGCACGCCCGATCTCGACCGGCTACTGGGCCATGCGGCGTTACCTGAAAGAATTTCTCTCGGATCGCCGCGTCATCGAGGAGAACCGCCTAAAATGGTGGCTGGTTCTCAATCTCATCATTCTGACGGTACGGCCCGGCCGCAAGGGACGCGACTACGACAAGATCTGGAACAGGGAGCGCAACGAGTCGCCGCTCAAGACCATCACGCGCTCCCAGTCCGACAAGCTCGAAGAGATCATGGACAAGCTCGACCGGCGCGTTCGCGTCGACTGGGCCATGCGTTACGGCAATCCGTCGATCCGTTCACGGCTCGAGGCGCTCGCGGCGCAGGATTGCGGGCGGATCCTCATCGTTCCGCTTTATCCGCAATATGCGGCGGCCACGACCGCTACCGTCTGCGACGAGGTCGTTTCGCGTCGCTCAGCGCTATGCGTTTTGCAGCCGACGTTGCGCGTTGCTGCGCCGTACTATGCCGAGCCGGTCTACATCGATGCGCTCGCAAGCTTCGCTCAACGCTACGGTTGCCAAACTTCAGCTTCAGGCCGGAGGTGATCGTGGCGTCGTATCACGGCATGCCGGAAGACTATGTCGACAAGGGCGATCCTTATTTCAGACATTGCTCGGAGACGACGACGCTGCTGCGCAAGAAGCTCAAGCTCGATGACGAGCGTCTGATCATGACCTTCCAGTCGCGCTTCGGCACTGCCGAGTGGATCAAGCCTTATACCGACGCGACCGTGAAATCTCTGGCTGAACGCGGCGTAAAAATCTCGCTGTGATCACACCCGGATTTTGCCTCTGATTGCCTCGAGACGCTTGAGGAAATCGCCATGGAAAATGCAGAGATCTTCCGGCATGCGGGCGGAGAAAACTTTGCCGCCATTCCTTGTCTCAACGATACGCCCGCCGGCATGGCGGTGATCCGCGATATCGTTACACGCGAGCTGAGGGGCTGGCTGATCAGCGAAGCCCCTGATCATTTGTCGCCGAGCAGTCGCCGCAATGCGATGCGCAGTTCCGGTGCAATATCGGCGCGCTCCAGCCCATACGCGACGTTGGCCGCAAGGAAGCCGATCTTCGAGCCGCAGTCGAAGCTGTGGCCCTCGAATTCCAGACCGTAAAATGGCTGCGAGCGCGATAGCGCAAGCATGGCGTCGGTGAGCTGGATCTCGCCGCCCGCGCCGGCGGCCTGCTTTTCGAACAGTTCAAAGATCTGCGGCTGCAAAATATAGCGACCGGTAATTGTCAGGTCGGACGGCGCCTCGCTCGCTTTGGGCTTCTCGACCATTTTGGTGATCGCAAAAGCCTTGCCTTTGCGCTCGCCGACGCCGACGACGCCATACATATGAACGCGTTCCTTCGGCACCTTTTCGACGGCGATGAATATTGGCGCTTCCGTCCAGGTTTTGCGCGGCATCGATCATCTGCGCGAGACAGCCACGACTGTGCTGAACGAGAACGTCCGGCAGGAGCAGAGCAAAAGGTTCATGACCGACGAGCTCACGCGCGCACCAGACCGCGTGGCCGAGGCCGAGTGGCGATTGCTGACGGGTAAAGCTGACAGTTCCCGCCTCGGGCAGATCTTCCGACAGCAGCGCGAGCTCGGTCTTCTTGCCGCGCTCCATCAAGGTTAACTCGAGCTCGAACTGGCGGTCGAAATGGTCTTCGATCACGCTCTTGTTTCGGCCGGTGACGAAAATGAAGTGCTCGATGCCGGCCTGGCGCGCCTCATCCACCACATGCTGGATCAGCGGGCGGTCAACGATCGGCAGCATTTCTTTGGGCATGGCCTTGGTCGCCGGCAAAAAGCGGGTTCCAAGCCCGGCCACCGGAAAAATGGCTTTGCGAATGCGCGTCATGCGGGACTTTTCAGCTATGCAGATCGTGAATGCGTTGACGCCAGAAAGCACGCGCCCGGACCAGGGGTCCAGATACGTGTTGAACAAAATTAGACCATTAACGCCCGCTGAAATGATATCGGGTCACCCATAGATTTGGGATAATGGGCGAAGACGGGAACGGGATGCACAAAGCGCGGCCTATTGTCATTGCGGTGGAGCTCGTGGCGGCCGCTTGCGGGATTGCCTTCGGGCAAGGCGCGCAGGACCGTTCTCCGGCTACGACCGGCACGCTTCCCCCAGCGACCTCCAACCGGCGCCGCCCTGGAGCGGAGCAGATCGGGTGCGTCCGGCCATCCGCTGATGACCGCCGACGCAATCCGCACGGCGGCGACCACTTTCATGCCTGCATTGATAAGTTGTGGCAGGCAGCGGCGCGCGCGGCATTTCGCGAAGCGTGTTTCACAACTACACCGCTTCGTTGACGCCCGATCTGCGGATCATGGATCTGCTCGATAACCAGCCGGAGTTCACCAAATCCTTCTGGGACTATCTGGACATCCTCGTCACGAACGACCGCATCGAGCAGGGCCGCGCGCTGCTTGAAAAATATCGCGGCGCGTTTGACTCCGTTGAGCGGGCCTTCGGTGTCGATCGCCACATCCTCGCGGCCATCTGGGGCGTTGAAACCAACTACGGCACGCTCATCGGCGAACGCTCGGTACTCCGTTCGACCGCGACGCTCGCATGCATTGGGCGCCGGCAGGGTTATTTCCGCGAGGAATTCCTGTCGACACTGGAGATACTCCAGCGCGGCGATGTGCGGCCTGACCGTCTCGGTCGGATCCTGGGCGGGCGCTTTCGGGCCCACCCAGTTCATGCCGACGGCGTTCAAAAATATGCTGTGGATTTCGACCGCGACGGGCATCGCGACGTCGTCGACTCCGTGCCGGATGTTCTCGCTTCTACGGCGAACAATCTCAAAAAGGACGGCTGGGCCACCGGCAAGCACCTGGGGATACGAGGTTGTCGTGCCGACCACGTTCAATTTCTCTCTCGCCGATCACTCGCGGCCCATGAGCCTTCGCGAGTGGGAACGGCAGGGAATCCGTCGCGCCAACGGCCAGCCGTTCCCGCGACCCGGACGAGCAGGCCTTCTGCTGGTACCGGCCGGCGTGCAGGGGCCGGGGTTCCTCATGTTGAACGAACTTTAGTGTCATCATGAAATACAATCCGGCCGAGGCTTACGCCCTGGCCATCGGACACCTGGCCGATCGGTTAAGAGGCGGCGGGCCATTCGTGCAGGATTGGCCGCGGTACGAACGTGTGCTGTCACGGACCGAGCGGCTGGAACTGCAACAGTTGCTGGCGCGCCACGGGTACGATGTTGGCGAACCGGATGGTCTCCTCGGCCTCAGGACGCGCACAGCGATTCGCGATTTCCAGGCCAAAAACGGTCGAATTCCGGATGGTTTTGCGTCCGCCGGGGTTCTTGATCAACTGCGCGCACGTTAACGATGGTATTTGGTCGACCTTTGAGTTGACATTTTTCGGGCGCTGTTAGTCCATGGGCCGTGAGGTTCGCGCGTTCTGTAGGCGACCGCGCATCGGGCTGGGCATGATTGGCAAAATTCAAGGTTTCGCGCTGTCTCGTCGGAGCGGCCCTTCTGGCGGCCGTCGACTGTGCCGCCGTCATCGCCGTTGATGCGGCCCTGACCTCGCCCGCTCAGGCGCAATTCTTCTTTGGCAACGACCGCAGTCCATCTTCCGGCCGGCAACAGCGTCCGCGAGCAGGCGGGGTGGTGGTTTCTTCGGAGGGTTCTTCGGTGGCGGGGGTGGGTCCTACGAGAGTCCCGAGCAGTCGCAGGTGCCGGTAGACAATTCGCGCGCGCCGGCCCCACGCAAGGCGGATCCGAAAGCCGAGCTGGTCACGCCGACGACCTCGGTCGTCGTGCTGGGCGACGCCATGGCCGATTGGCTTGGCTACGGACTGGAGGATGCATTTTCAGATTCACCGGAGATCGCGGTTGTCCGGAAAAACAAGCTTCACTCGGGATTGGTGCGTTACGAAGCCAAAGGTGATCTCGATTGGTGGCGCGTTGCGCGCGATATCCTCACTCAGGAGAAAGCCAACTACGTCGTCATGATGATGGGCGTCAGCGATCGCCAGAGCATTCGCGAGCGTGATCCCGTCAAGGAAGCGGACAAAAAGAAGGGCAAGGATCAGGCAGAAAAAGCCGGCCGCCGATACAGGACGCGCAGAAAAAGGAACAGGCCGACGAGTCGGAGCAGACCCCCGCTGCCCAGCCTGAATCTGCCGCGGCGAAGAAAGCCGGCGGCACCGTCGAGTTTCGTACGCGATCAATGGGCGGAGATCTATTCCAAGCGCATCGATGAAACGATCGCCGCGACTGAAGAGCAAGGGCGTGCCCGTACTCTGGGTCGGCCTGCCTTCGATCCGTGGCACCAAGTCTACCGCCGATGCAGTCTATCTGAACGATCTGTATCGCGCGCGCGCGCGGAACGCGCAGGGGATCGTCTACATCGACATCTGGGACGGTTTCGTCGATGAAGCCGGAAAATATTCGAACTTCGGTCCGGACTACGAAGGCCAGATGCGCCGTCTGCCGGTCAGCCGATGGCGTTTTCTTCACGAAGGCAGGCGCGCTCAAGCTCGCCCACTACGTCGAGCGTGAAATTCGCCGACACATGAATAGCCGCGTGACACCTGTCGCGCTGCCTACGGGTCCGCTGGCGCCGGCGACGCCCGACGGCAAGACCGGCCGCGCGCCCCATCGCCGGTCCTGTGGTGCCCCTGCACGGTAACGCCCGGCAAGTACAGATGAATTGCTCGGCGCTGCCGGAAGCAGTTCTCCGCATGGCGATGCCATTGCCACGCGCGTTCTCGTCAAGGGCGAGCCGCTACCGGCCCCGGCCGGCCGCGCCGACGATTTCATGCATTCAAGCGCGGCAGAGACGCAGCCCGCGCCACCCGTGGCAGCGGTCCCCGTGCCGAGGCACGGCGGCCTCGGCGCCAGCTGAATCGCGTGCGGATCGTGCCGCACGCCTGAGCAAAAGTCGTCTGCATCGCAAGACAATGGCAAAGCGGCCCAGACGGCACAGACCGCCGCCCAGACACGCTCAGGCGGTCGAAGCCCAAGCCGCAACGCCCGCAGCATCGCGACGACGTGCCCCGTCCACCGAGTCCGGTGTCTTTCCGCGAGTCCGTTTGGATTTGTTCCGCTGACCGACGTCAACGCGGAAGCGTCGTCGATCCCATCAGGAATTTATCGACGGCATGCGCTGCCTGGCGGCCTTCGCGGATTGCCCACACCACCAGTGACTGGCCGCGCCGCATATCGCCGGCGGCGAACACCTTCGGCACGGAGGTCTGATACGAGCTTGGTGTCGGCCGAGACGTTGCCGCGCTGGTCGAGCGCAACGTCGAGGGCTTTCAGCATTCCTTCATGCAGCGGATGCACGAAGCCCATGGCGAGCAGGACGAGATCGGCGTCGATCTCGAATTCCGTGCCAGGCACGCGGCTTGAATTGCGCGTCGACGTGCGTGCAGTGAAGCTTCTTCACCTGGCCGTTTTCGCCGGTGAATTTCTGCGTCAGCACGGCGAATTCCGCGCGTGACGCCTTCCTCGTGGCTCGACGAAATACGCAGCTTGAGCGGCCAATCCGGCCAGGTGAGCATCTTGTTCTCGTGCTCGGGCGGCTGCGGCATGATCTCGAAATTGGTGACCGACAGCGCGCTCCTGCCGGATCGATGTGCCGATGCAGTCGGAGCCGGTGTCGCCGCCGCCGATGACGATGACTTTCTTGCCCTTGGCAAGAATCGGTTCGACGTCGCCCTGCGGCTCGTTGCTCACGCGCCGGTTCTGCTGCGGCAGAAAATCCATCGCGAAATGGATGCCGTGCAAGCTCGCGGCCCGGAGATCGGCAGGTCGCGCGGCTTCTCGCTGCCGCCAGTCAGCACGACGGCGTCATGCTGCTTGAGCAATTTGTCGACCGGGACATTGACGCCGATATCGGTGTTGTAGTGGAAGACGACACCTTCGCCCTGCATCTGCTCGACGCGACGGTCGACGTGGACCTTCTCCATCTTGAAGTCGGGGATGCCGTAACGGAGCAGGCCGCCCGCTTTCGCCCAGCGCTCGTAGACATGCACCTCGTGGCCGGCGCGCGCGAGCTGCTGCGCACAGGCGAGACCCGCCGGTCCTGAGCCGACGACTGCCACCTTCTTGCCGGTCTTGCGTTGCGGCTTGTCGGGCTTGAGGCCTTGCGCGATCGCGCGGTCGGCGATCTCGCATTCGATCGTCTTGATGGTGACCGCGTTCTCGTCGATGTTGAGCGTGCAGGACGCTTCGCAAGGCGCCGGACAGACGCGGCCGGTGAATTCCGGGAAATTGTTCGTCGAATGCAGGTTGCGCGCGGCTTCTTCCCAGTTGCCGCGATAGACGAGGTCGTTCCAGTCCGGAATCTGGTTGTTGACCGGGCAACCGGTCGGCGCACCGGTGATGCGGCTGGTGCCGTGGCAATAGGGCACGCCGCAATCCATGCAGCGCGCCGCCTGTTCGCGGATTTCCTTTTCCGGCAGCGGCAGGACGAATTCGTGCCAATGCTTCACGCGCTCCGCGACCGGCTGATAGTCGCGATCCTCACGCTCGATTTCGAGAAACCCGGTGACCTTACCCATACCTATTCCGCGGCCTGCATCGTGGCGGCCTTCTCTTTCGCCATCTCGGCGAGCGCGCGGCGGTATTCGACGGGCATCACTTTGCGGAACAGCGGGCGATAGCTGTCCCAGTCGGCGAGGATCTCGGCGGCGCGCTTGGAACCGGTATAGCGCGCGTGGTTCGAGATCAGCATGCGGAGCCGCTCGGCGTCCTTGCGTGGTCAGGTCCGCCATCACGTCGACGCGGCCGTGCGCTTCCAGGTCGTTGTAGTGGCCGAATTCCTGCTCGGCGACCTGCTCTTCTTCCGGCACCGGCTCGAGTTCGACCATCGCCATGTTGCAGCGCGACTTGAACGTGTCGTCCTCGTCGAGCACATAGGCGATGCCGCCCGACATGCCGGCGGCGAAATTGCGCCCGGTGCGGCCGAGCACCACAACGACGCCGCCGGTCATGTATTCGCAGCAGTGGTCGCCGGCGCCTTCGATCACCGCGATGGCGCCGGAATTGCGCACGGCAAAGCGCTCGCCGGCGACGCCGCGGAAATAGCACTCGCCTGCGATGGCGCCGTACAGCACGGTGTTGCCGACGATGATCGATTCCTCCGGCACGATGCCGGAATCGGCCGGCGGCCGGATGACGATGCGGCCGCCGGACAGGCCCTTGCCGACATAGTCATTGGCGTCGCCGTCGAGCTCGAAGGTGACGCCGCGCGCGAGCCAGGCGCCGAAGCTCTGGCCGGCCGTGCCGGTGAAGCGGACGTGGATGGTGTCGTCGGGCAGTCCTTCGTGGCCGTAGCGCTTGGCGACTTCGCCCGACAGCATGCCGCCGCAGGCGCGGTCGGTGTTGCGGATGGCGGACTGCAGCCGCACCGGCGCGCCGCGGTCGAGCGCGGCTTGCGATTCGCGCGATCAGCTTGCGGTCGAGGATATCCTTGATCTTGTGGTCCTGCGGCTCGCACTTGTAGATGGCGGTGCCTGTCTCCGCCGGCGGCTTGGTGAACAGCTTGGAGAAGTCGAGGCCCTTGGCCTTCCAGTGCTCGACCAGCTTGCGCCGATCGAGCATCTGCATCTGCCCGACCATCTCATCGAAGGTGCGGAAGCCGAGTCGCGGCCATCAGCTCGCGCACTTCTTCGGCGACGAAGAAGAAATAGTTGATGACGTGCTCGGGCTGGCCCTTGAAGCGCTTGCGCAGCACCGGGTCCTGCGTCGCGACGCCGACCGGGCAGGTGTTGAGGTGGCACTTGCGCATCATGATGCAGCCGGCGGCGATCAGCGGCGCGGTGGCAGAAGCCGAATTCGTCGGCGCCGAGCAGGGCGCCCACCACCACGTCGCGGCCGGTGCGGATGCCGCCGTCGACCTGCACGGCGATGCGGCCGCGCAGGCGGTTGATCACGAGCGTCTGGTGGGTCTCGGCGAGGCCGATTTCCCACGGGCTGCCGGCGTGTTTGATCGAGGTCAGCGGGCTCGGCGCCGGTGCCGCCCTCGAAGCCGGCGATGGTGACGTGATCGGCGCGCGCTTTCGAAACGCCGGCGGCGACCGTGCCGACGCCGACTTCCGAGACGAGCTTCACCGAGACGTCGCCGGTCGGGTTGACGTTCTTCAGGTCGAAGATGAGCTGCGCCAGGTCCTCGATCGAATAGATGTCATGGTGCGGCGGCGGCGAGATCAGGCCGACGCCGGGCGTCGAGTGGCGCACCTTGGCGATGGTCTTGTCGACCTTGTGCCCGGGCAGTTGACCGCCTTCGCCGGGCTTGGCGCCCTGCGCCATCTTGATCTGCATCATGTCGGAATTGACGAGATACTCGGCGGTGACGCCGAAGCGGCCCGATGCGACCTGCTTGATCGCCGAGCGCATCGGAATCGCCGTTCGGCAACGGCTTGAAGCGATCGGATTCCTCGCCGCCTTCGCCGGTGTTCGACTTGCCGCCGATGCGGTTCATGGCGATGGCGAGCGTGGTGTGCGCCTCGCGCGAGATGGAGCCGAACGACATCGCGCCCGTCGAGAAGCGCCGCACGATGTTCTTGGCCGGCTCGACCTCCTTCAAGCGGCACCGGCTTGCGGTCGTCCTCGTCGGCCTTCTTGAGCCGGAACATGCCGCGGATGGTCAGCAGCCGCTCGTTCTGCTCGTTCACGATCTGCGCGAAGGCGCGATAGTGGTCCTGCGAATTGCCGCGCACTGCGTGCTGCAGGCGTGAGACGGTTTCGGCGGTCCAGACGTGGTCTTCGCCGCGCACGCGCACGGCGTAGTCGCCGCCGACGTCGAGCATCGAGCGGTAGATCGGCGCGTCACTGAAGGCGTCGCGGTGCCGGCGCACTGCTTCCTCGGCGATTTCGGCAAGTCCGACGCCCTCGATGCGCGTGTGCGTTCCGGTGAAATACTTGTCGACGAAATCCTGGCGCAGGCCGACGGCGTCGAAAATCTGCGCGCCGCAATAGGACTGATAGGTGGAGATGCCCATCTTGGACATCACCTTGAGCAGGCCTTTGCCGATCGCCTTGATGTATTTTTTGACGACTTCCTTGTCGTCGGTCGCCTTGCCCGGCAGATCGCCCTTCATCGCGATCAATGTCTCGAAGGCGAGATAGGGATTGATCGCTTCCGCGCCGTAGCCGGCGAGGCAAGCGAAATGGTGTACTTCGCGCGGCTCGCCCGTCTCCAGCACCATGCCGACCGAGGTGCGCAAGCCGTTGCGGATCAGGTGGTGATGCACGGCGGCGCAGGCGAGCAGGACCGGGATCGGAATCCGGTCGGCGCCAGCCTTGCGGTCCGACAGGATGATGATGTTGCAACCGTTGCGCACTTCCTCTTCGGCCCGCTCGCAGAGTTCGGCCGAGCGACCACTCCATGCCGTCCGCGCCATGCTCCGCCGGGTATGTGATATCGAAGGTGCTCGACTTGAAATGATCGCCGCTCATTTCCGAGATCGAGCGGATCTTTTCCAGATCCTCGTTGGTCAGGATCGGCTGGCGCACCTCGAGGCGTTTCGTCTTCGACAGTCCCTTCGAGATCGAAAATGTTCGGCCGCGGTCCAATGATCGAGACGAGGCTCATCACCAGCTCCTCGCGGATCGGGTCGATCGGCGGGTTGGTGACCTGCGCGAAGTTCTGCTTGAAATATGTGAACAGCGACTTCGGCTTGTCAGACAAGCGCTGAAATCGGCGTGTCGTTGCCCATGGAGCCGACCGCTTCCTCGCCGGTCGTGGCCATCGGCGTCATCAGGAATTTCAGGTCCTCCTGCGTGTAGCCGAAGGCCTGCTGCCGATCGAGCAGCGAGAGATTCGAGATCGGCGCTTCGTTGGCCGTGCCGGGTAATTCCTCGAGCACAATCTGCGTACGCCCAAGCCATTCCTTGTAGGGGTGGCTTTTGGCCAGCGTGGCCTTCAATTCCTCGTCGGGAATGAGCCGGCCTTCGTCGAGGTCGACGAGCAGCATCTTGCCCGGTTGCAGGCGCCACTTCTTCACGATGTCCTTTTCCGGGATCGGCAGAACACCCATCTCGGACGCCATGACGATGCGGTCGTCGCGCGTCAGCAGATAGCGCGCCGGCCGCAATCCGTTGCGATCGAGCGTGGCGCCGATCTGGCGGCCGTTGGTGAAGGCAATCGCCGCCGGGCCGTCCCACGGCTCCATCAGCGCGGCGTTGTATTCGTAAAAGGCGCGACGTTCCTCGTCCATGAGCGGATTGCCGGCCCAGGCTTCCGGGATCATCATCATCATGGCGTGCGCGAGCGAGTAGCCGCCTTGCACTAGAAATTCGAGCGCGTTGTCAAAACAGGCTGTGTCGGACTGGCCTTCGTAGGAGATAGGCCAAAGCTTGTTGATGTCCTTGCCGAACAGCGGCGAGGACACCGGATGCCTGTCGCGCCGCCATCCAGTTGACGTTGCCGCGCAGCGTGTTGATCTCGCCGTTGTGCGCGATGTAGCGGTACGGATGCGCCAGCGACCAGGTCGGGAACGTGTTGGTCGAAAAGCGCTGGTGGACGCAGTGCGAGCGCGCTTTCGAAATCCGGCATCATGCAGGTCAGGATAGTAGGCGCCGAGCTGATCGGCGAGGAACATTCCCTTGTAGATCACCGTGCGACACGAGATCGACACGGGATAATAGCCCGCGGTGCGCCGTTCTCGCCGGCGATAGATCGCGTTGGAAATCGACTTGCGCAGGATGTAAAGCCTGCGTTCGAACTCGTCCTCGGAGAACTTCTTTTTGCCGTGACCGATGAACACCTGCATGTGCTTCGGCTCGGTCGGCTTGACCGATTCACCGAGCGTCGAGTTGTCGGTCGGAACGTCGCGCCAGCCGAGCAGCGTCAGGCCTTCGCGCGCGATCACCTCGGCGTAGATGTCACGTATGATCTGTCGCCAGCTGGGTTCCACCGGCATGAACAGATAACCGACGGCGTATTCGCCCGGCTTCGGCAATTTGATTCCGAGCTCGATTGTTTTCTTGGCGAAAAACTTGTGCGGGATCTGCACGAGAATTCCCGCGCCGTCGCCCATGCGCGGATCGGCGCCAACCGCGCCGCGATGTTCGAGATTGCAGAGAATGCGCAAGCCATCTTCGATGAGCTGGTGCGACTTGCGGCCCTTGATGTCGGCGATGAAGCCGACGCCGCAGGAATCCTTGTCGAGCGCGGGATCGTAAAGACCCTGCGCGAGCGGCGTGCCTGGATCGGCGGTCGAGCCGCGTCCGCCGAATTCTGCGCTGCGCTTCTCCTCGCTCATCTCATCCTGCCTCGCCGGTGCACATGATGCTCCGGCGTACTCCATCACCGCGAGGCTGGCGCTCGCGGTTCAACGCGTAACTAATCTCGAGAAAGGACAACCTTGTCCGGCTCGTCGCCGCCTGTGGCCGTTCCTTGCTGGGCGCCACCGATGTCTGCCCCACTTCCAGGCCGCCACCGAGGCCAGCCCCCATTAGGACAGCATTACTGTCCTAATGGACAATGCCAAATTTTGCCCCGCCGCACAAGGCTGGTCCACGCCGGATTGCGTGAATTCTTTCCTTTTGTTGCCGCGGCACTCGTAAGCCGAGCAAGAACTGGACCACGGCGCCGGTGTACGCGCAATGGCATTGCCGCCGGGATAGGTTTCGATCCGGGAAATGTGGGCGCTGCGGTGAGGCCCGGCTCCACTAACAAACGAAAGCGCCCCGGGAGTTCCGGGGCGCTGCCGTCTTGCTATTCGCGGTCAGCGTTAGGCCGCGGCCTTGGTCTCGACCTGGGCCGTGGCTTTGCCGCCGCCAATCGCGATCTGGCGCGGCTTTTTCGCCTCGGGAATTTCGCGCACGAGATCGACGTGCAGCAATCCGTTCTCGAGGTTGCGCGTTCTTGACCAGGACGTGGTCGGCAAGCTGGAAGACGCGCTCGAAAGCGCGCGCGGCGATGCCCTGGTAGAGCACCTCGCCGTTCTGTTCTTCCTTGACCTGCTTGGAGCCTTTGATCGTCAGCGTGTTTTCTTTCGCCTCGATCGAAAGCTCGCTTTCGCCGAAGCCGGCAACCGCGACGGTGACTCGGTAGTCGTTCTCACCGGTGCGCTCGATGTTGTAGGGCGGGTAGCCCGGAGCAGATCTCGAAACCGTCCAGCATTGAAAACAGGCGGTCGAAGCCAACGGTGGAACGATAAAGGGGAGCAAGATCGAAAGTTCGCATGGCATATCCTCCATTGTTGAGCGACATGCGGTGGTCCGCCGAATGGCCGGACCTAACCGTGCGCAGCCATGTGGCCTGCGCATCGGTGATATGGGGGCCTGCTCTTGCGCGTGCAAGGTCTGCTGTCATCCGCCAATAAATATCTGAGTTTATTGCGTTATTTCCTCATGCTCCGGCATTAGATTGAGCGTGCTCGCCACCCTGCTATAAGCCGAAAGCGCTGCCGCACGGCTTTCTCCTGCCTCATGAAACTTGTCTCAATCCCCGCCAATCCGGTGCCAGACGGACGTGGTGACCGGCGCGATCAAGACCTCCGACGGGGTCAATCTGCGCTTCGCGCGTTGGGCGCCGCCGCCGGGCCGCAAGGGCACTGTCGTCCTCATGCAGGGGCGCGCAGAATTCATCGAGAAATATTTCGAGACCGTACGCGATCTGCGCGCGCGTGGATTTGCGGTCGCCACTTTCGATTGGCGCGGGCAAGGCCTTTCCGATCGCCGGTCTTTCTGATCGCCACAAGGGCTACGTGCGAAACTTTGCCAACTACATCACCGACCTCGAGGCGGTGATGGAGCAGGTGGTGTTGCCCGATTGCCCTCCGCCGATTTTCGCGCTCGGCCACTCCATGGGCGCAGCCGTGGCGATCCGCGCCTGTCACGGCGGCAGCCGCTGGTTCGACCGCGTCGTCCTGTCGGCGCCAATGATTGCGCTGCCAGAGGGACGTCTGACGAACGTTGCCGGTCCGCTCGCACGGTTCATGCGCTTCCTTGGACGCGGCGGCGCCTACATATCCGACGGGCGATTCCTCGGTGATGGGCACCGAAGACTTCGTCGGCAACGTGCTCACGTCGGATCCGGTGCGCTACGCGCGCAACGCTGCGGTTCTTGGAGACAGGAGCCAGAGCTCGGTCTCGGCGCGCCAACGGTCGCCTGGGCCGATGCAGCGCTTCGACAGATGAACCTGTTCGTCGAGCCCTCGTATTCCGCCACCATTCGCCAGCCCATTCTGATGGTCGCGGCCGGCCGCGATGAAGTCGTGTCGACGCCGGCAATCGAGATCTTTCGGGCGAAATCTGCTTGCCGGGCGCCACCTGATTCTGGCGGGGTCCAAACACGAAATCCTGCAAGAGCAGGACCATTACCGCGATGCAATTCTGGGCGGCGTTTGACGCTTTCGTGCCGGGCACGCCGCGCTACTAACCGGCGAGAATTTCCAACGCCGCCTGATGCACGCGCTTGTCGCCCGCAACAATGATGCGACCGCCGCCTTGTGCGGGACCATTCTCCCACGTCGTGACGATGCCTCCAGCACCGGCAACGATCGGGATGATGGCAACGATGTCGTACGGTCTTGATTTCGGTTTCGATGATGAGATCGATCAATCCCGCGGCCAGCATGCAGTAAGCGTAACAGTCGCCGCCGTAACGCGATAGCTTCACTTTGTCTTCCAGCTTCCCGAAGGCCGTGCGATCGTTTCGGCTGCATCAGCAAGCGGGCTCGTCGTATACATCAATGCGTCACCAATGCTCGCGCAGTCTCGGACATGCAGGTCGCGTTTACCGGTCGGCCCGCGATAGCGCGCCGCGCCGCTGTCGCCGGAAAAGCGCTCGCGCGTGAACGGCTGGTCCATCAGCCCGAAAACAGGTTCGCCGAACCTCATCAGGCCGATCAGCGTGCCCCAGGCCAGCATCCCGGAAATGAACGACTTGGTCCCGTCGATCGGGTCGAGCACCCAGACATATTCGGCGTCGGTATGTTCTGAACCATATTCCTCGCCGAGAATTCCGTGATTGGGAAATTGCCGGCGGATCAGCGTGCGCATGCTCTGTTCCGCCGCGCGGTCGGCCGCCGTGACCGGGTCGAAGCCGCCGGCTTTCTTGTTCTCGATCGCGAGGGCGGTGCGAAAGAACGGGAGGATCGTATCGCCTGACGCGGTGGCGAGCTGATCGACGAAGCTGCTGAAGTCGATGGCCGTCATGCCGCCATCGCCTGCCCCCTGTGTGCCTTGTCGCCTATCGGAGAGTGGCCCGGCAACTGCGCGGCAACCGTGCGCCTGACGCTCGGACATTTCTGCTGCGGTGCGGAGTTTCAACCTCAGACCGTTTTCGCATTGGACCGTTTGAACGACGCCTATCACTGAGCGGCAGCCATGCGAAAACAGCATGGGAAAGACGGCCTTCGAACCTTGATTTTTGTGCGTCGCGATGTACCTTATTGCAGTGCGGTAGCGAGAGCTACCGCTGCCCTCCTTGGGCGTTTCCTCCCTAGACTTGGGCCGCTCGCAACCCGCTCGCGGCCCCTTTTATGGCAGCGGCAGATTTACTCGGCCGCGGCCCGGTAGGGCGCAGCTGCTCCAGCGGGATTTCACCCAGGCGTCGCGCCAGTGTCTCCATATCAGCCGCCAGGCGGTCTGAATGTCGATGGCACGCTGGTACTGACGCTCGTCCATGTATAAGGGCGCGGTTTGATCTCAAGCTGGATGGCGTGCAGGCCGACGGCCGGATTGCCGTAATGCTCGGTGATGAAGCCGCCCGCATAAGGCTTGTTGCGGCTGACCGTATACCCGAGTGTCCGCAGAGTCTTTTCGACGGTCTCCGCCACCACGCCGACGCAGCTGATGCCATAACGATCCCCGAGCACAAACTCCGGCCGCGGCCGTTCGTCCCGATGGCCGGCTGTCGACGGCATGGAATGGCAATCGATCGAGGACAGCCGCGCCGAAATCCCGATGCAGACGGGTAAAGAGCCGACGCAGCGCGCGATGATAAGGCTTGTAGAGGCTCTCGATACGCCGCAGGGCATCGTCGACCGGGATGCGCTGGTCATAGATCTCTTGCGCATCTCCGACCACGCGCGCCACCGTTCCCAGTCCACCCGCCACGCGCATCGAACGCGTGTTGGCGAAGGACGGCAGCCTGCCCTTCGAACATACGTGGATCGAGCTCGTAGGGCTCGCGGTTCACATCGACAAAGCAGCGCGGAAAATGCGCGCGCATCATCGGAAAGCCGCCATCTACCACGCCGGCGATCAATTCATCGACAAAGCTATCTTCCGAGCGGCGCAGGGCGGCGATATCGAGCCGGCAAGTTTGCGAGGAAGTCGCGCGGATAGGTCGAGCCGCTGTGCGGGGAATTGAACAGGACCGGCCCGCGCCATGCCTTGGGCTCGAGAACTTCGAACGGCGGATCGAGCTCGTCGCGGATTTCACTCATGAAGAGAAGGCCATAGGAGTGGCGGTATTGGTTTCCGTGGGGTCCGACAGGGCTTTAACACCCCTTTATACCGTCTATTGTTCATGGCTGGGCCATAAAGCCAAGCCATGCTTTTGGTTCACCTCGTTCTTTACCGGGCATAAGTCTTAATCGGTCTGCTGAGGATGGTCGGCCATGGGCGGCCGGACCGGGGTGTTGAGTAGTCATGTCCAAGATCCTGTTGGCTGAAGACGATACCGATATGCGGCGCTTTCTGGTGAAGGCGCTCCAGAATGCCGGGTTTCGAGGTCACTTCCTACGACAATGGCCTTTCGGCCTATCATCGGCTGCGCGAGGAACCGTTCGAGCTGCTGCTGCACCGATATCGTGATGCCGGAAATGGACGGCATCGAGCTCGCCCGGCGGGCCGCAGAACTCGATCCCGATATCAAGATCATGTTCATCACCGGCTTCGCTGCGGTCGCGCTCAATGCGGATCTCAACGCGCCCGAAGCAGGCCAAGGTGTTGTCAAAACCGGTCCACCTGCGCGAACTGGTGAGCGAAGTGCAGAAACTGCTTGCGGCGTAGCGTCTTACGCGGCCTTTGCGCGGTCTTGCCTCGCCGGTTTGGAGCCGATAGATCAAATCGCGCTTGATGGGCGCGTAGCTCAGCGGAAGAGCACTACCTTGACATGGTAGGGGTCACAGGTTCGATCCCTGTCGCGCCCACCACTTCAATAGCTTTGATATCTTAGTAGCGGCGACGCTGATGCTTAGCTAGCACAGATGTCGGCAGCGCGGCCCGGGCTGCAGCGCGCACAAGAGGCAAAGTTCAGAACACGCGGCTGGTCGGGGCTTCGATGCGATTAACGGCGGGAATATGAAGCGCTTCGGGACCGGTCAACCTCCCGGAAGCCATCCGGAAAATGCACGTACCTTTCTATGAAGACCGCCATAAACCCATGCCGTTAGACCACTTCGTCCCTCAAGTTCACCTCCCTCGCTAATTTTAACTCGCCCGCGCTCGGCGAAAAATGTATGGCATTAAAAAGCGCATCTCGAAAAGTTTCTGTAGTTCGAAAGATGTTCGCGGAATTCTTAGACGGCAGCACGAACAGCTATCTCATAGAAGATCGCGCTATCGCTGAAGCTTCCTCAAAACGCCGTAGGTAGAGCCGGGCTACAACGCCGCTATTGCAGAGATAGAATCGGGCGACGTCAGTCGGGATAGCGTGTTATGCGGTGGCACGGTTTTGCGGCTTATGTCGCTTGCTGTTCTCCCGGCGGAATGCGAACTCATCAAGAGCCTCTTCAAAAGACTGCTGAAGCCGAGGCTGAGATGTTGCACCGCCAAGTGAGCCTCGCTCTGAAGCGCCAGGCTTCGGCTCGGCGGGAAATCCCTCACCGAGCCACTCGCGGAGGGGATCAGTGAAGGTCAAAGCCGCATCCCGAAATATCCTCAGGCACTTGGTATTTCCGCCAATCGCACATCGTGCGTCCGTCTTCGGAAATTCACACTGGGAAATATTGCTTAATGAAGGTGTGACCGCGTTTTTTGCTAAGTGGGGGATTATCCAGTGGCGATTGAACTCTAGCAGCGACTCCGCGAGTGCTAAATAGAATTGTTCCGCTGAGTCCGACCATCGCAATTGAATATTGCCAGACATAGATTTATGCTGGAAAAAGAGGATTTGAAACTTCCCGAAATTTCGTACACTCGAAGGAACTTAGACACCAAGTGATGTAGTCGAAATGAATTTGAAAGATCGTCAGATGCGCAGAAGACCTCATATTTTATAGTGACGATGAAGAGTGGATTGAGCCGTTTGTTGCTAAAAATCGCAGATAGTAGAATTGAGCCAATTACCGAAAAGATCCTGCAAGGGACCGATTCTGAATTGGTTTACTCAAAGAGTTGTGGAGACAGTTTTCAGATAGGATACGGCTACGACGGCTACCGTTCCGGTTTCGGCTTCACTGCGTGTGAGAACTTTTCATTGTATAATGTTGGACCAAAGAAAGAGCCAAAAGAGCGCACTGATAGTCCCTTCGATAGGAGCGGATCAATACTCCGGACTGAGCGACGGATATGATACAAATATCTTCGCTCTCTAATTCAACAGTAGCTACGCACCCGACAGTCTCGCTGGAGTATATATAAGCTTGGGCATGACCTTGCTCGCGCCGCAAATCTGCGACCTTCGCTTCATCCCATAATAGCTGCCGATATTGCGCGTCGCACGAATACCTATTCATCATCACAATCATCGAGCCTTGACCACGAATACTCTATCATCATCAATAATCATCGAGCTTTGACCCGAAAGTGTAATTGCAACTTGAAATGTGGAAAGATCGGTGGACGTCTTTGTGAAGAAGTATGAGGAAGGTAGTTCTGAAATGAACACCCGCTTCAAGCGCCGGAAGCCCGAGGGGACAGTCCCGCCTAAAGGTGAATACTTCGACGCGCATTAAAAAGGAGGAACCGTCGAAATCGTTCCTGGAGCATCGGCGCGGACGCGGACAGCCCAGAGCGATCAGTCTCGACGACATGTCGTACTCGAGCGGCGGAGCTGAGCGGAAACCGGCAGAGCTCGACGCGCCGGAATCCACTCAGGCGGCTCGGCGAGATGTGGGCGACGCGGGAGGAAGTCGCGGGTTTCTTTGGGATACACCGGGGACGCTTTACAATTTCTTCAAACGCTGTCCCGAAGCGCTGGTGATCTACGAAGACGCGAAGCTATCAGGCAACATCTCGCAGCGGCGGCGCAATGTCCGGCTCGCGGAGCGGAGCGCGGCTATGTCGATCTTCCTGAGCAAGAACCAGCTCGGGATGAGAGACGACTTCGCACTGAGCGGTAAAGTCGACCACGAGCACACTATGCTCCACCGTCTCCTGCAGGAGCTTGGCGATGGAACACATGGGAAGGTGATCCAGCACGACGAAACGGAGCGTTAGACTGCTTGTCTCCAAGCACCCGGCTCAAAACCATTGCCGCAATGCACGGCCGATGTCCGCTTTGGGTCATAAGCGGACATAAGCGCCAGCGCAACAGCCCATGTCCGCTTTACCTCCAAAGCTGACATTCGCAGGTGTGAGCGGCATGTCCGCTTTGGGCTGTGCGGACATTGACAAACTTGGTTCGGCAAGCTATCTGAATGCTCTCAACGACGCCTTCGAGGTTCTGCGCCGATCAGCAACGGAATGCGCTTCCCCCTGCCTGGCTTCTTTGCTTGGCCCGGAGGGCAAAAGCCATGACGACTTGGCACCGTGCTTCTTCGTCTTTTTCGGTCTTCGCTGCAAGGTAAAGGTGCGTCGCGTCAGTCGCGCTCAGGCCAGGCGGGTGCTGGGGTCACGCCAGTTCTTGTGGCTGCTTGCGCTGCGGTAAAGGCCCAGCTCAACGAAAGCACGGGCAATCCGCTGCAATTGAGATGCTCAGGTGCGCATTTCAAACTCCTCCCCAATGTTCAGGACGCTCAAATCGCCCAATCAACGCCGAAATGTCAGTCGCAGTTCCCTGCTCGTACCGCAGCATTACCGGCGACCGCTATGCCGGCGAGTGGGCCGCGTGAGCAATTCTCCCTGCAAGCGGGGAATAAATTATCGCTGCGCCGACAAGGTCAAGAGCGACCTCTACCGCGATTTGCTCCCCATTGCTGAATTCCGGCCGCATCGTGTTGCCGGAACCGACCGGTTCGGTCAGTCAGCTCTGCGAGCTGGAGCGCCGCACCGCCCGGGCTCTGGCAAGGACTCGATCGACCACGGCCCAGGCTCGTACGACGATCTCGCTAACGCGTGGCCGGGGCCGCCGACCTGATCGCGCTGGCCGAGCGCCAACGCTCGCACGGCTTCGGCGTCGGCATCTACGGCACCGTCATCGACTAGCCTATCTCAAGACGGCCAAATCGCTCGTTCTCGCCGTCCCGCCAACAATACTCGCCCGCGCCGAAGAGGTGATCGAATAACGCTGTTGATGTCCGCTATGGGACATTCACAGCCGTCGCCGACCAATGTCCGCTTTGGGGTAAAGCGGACATCAGAATCGATGCGCTCGGTTCCAGACGGTTAGCGCAAAACGTCAACGGCAGTTGCCGCCAAAATAAGCGACGCCATGGTGACGAACGCGACGAACGCTGAAGCACGGCCGACTACTTCGCAGTAGTGATTGAATTGGGGCCTGAGGAGCATGACACAGCTCTCCTGTGCCGCACCGCCAGACTCTAAGCCCGGGCAGATCAGACCAGCGTGACCTGGCTCACACCACGCTGAGGAATGTCCGCTTTTGGGGGTAAAGCAGACATCGCGCTGATACGCCGCAAATGTCCGCTATTGACCCAAAGCGGACATGCCCACGGGCTTGATCCAGGTCAATGCTAATCTGGTGAGAATGTGGTTAGCGCAACGCGGCCTACGTGGGCTGAAATTAGACACGGCGGCTGTCCCGCTCGCGGGCGGCGACTTCTCAATTAGATCAAGTAAGCAGATTTTCTTCAGGGAGAGATGCCATGACAATCTACATCTCGCGTGGTCGTTTCACTTCAGATGCCGTCAAGGGCATGGTGGCTAAGCCGGAAAATCGTGAGGAAGCCGTCTCCAAACTCTGCGAGAGTGTCGGCGGCAAGCTCATCGGGTGGTACTTGACCTTCGGCCACCATGACTGGCTGGTTATTGCCGAGTTCCCTGATGATAAGGCCGCCGCCTCTGCGGTACTCGCCGCTGCCGCGGGAGGCAGCTTGATCTGATATCGAGACGACCCCGGCGATGACGGCGAAGGATGCTCACGCCACTTTCGTATCCGCCGGAAAGGCAGCAAAGGCCTTCCGGAGCGCCGGGCGCGCATAGGTTTCGGGGAAGGCTTTAGCTAAAGGCACGCATCGGCTTTCGCCAGAGCAAGCCGATTATGGATGAACTAGGTGTCGCGTGATCGCTTCGTCTCCAACAGATCGCTGATGAGATGATCGAATAAGCAGCCGATGTCCGCTTTTGGCCCATAGCACATGCCATTAGTACGAATGTCCGCTGGGGTAAAGCGGACATGGCTCTGCATCGCGGAATGTCCGCTTATGACCCAAAGCATTTCGGGCTTTTCAGACAATCAGCCAAAGCACTTCAGATAAGCCGGTGGATCAAATGACTGATGCGGAAATAACTGTGCGTACGTGAGTTAGAAGGGCTCGCGACTGATTGAGAACAGCGCGCTATCAAATACGTAGCTCGTAGAGGATCATCGACTCGATATAGAACGAGCGCTCATAGGCGATGCGAGTGCGTGAAGCCGACCTTATTGATTAGCCGGCCAAGCAGACCGAGATCGGGATCCGACGAGAGCATGACATAGAGGCAGCCGTCGGGTTTGAGGCGTTCGCGAGCCTGCTCAAACAGGGCAGCCACGTCCCGATATTGCGGGCCGGCGTGCCAACCCCGGTCCGCTAGATCACTGAGGCTCGCCCTGCATGCTTAGGGGGCTCGACAGGGATCACATCAAAGAGCCGGCAGAGGCGGAAGTGCAGCGAGAAGGTTCATGCAGGCAACGGTGTCACACGGTCGCCAAGGCCGTTCGCCCGCATTCTCGAGCGCCGAAAGCGCGGCATTAGGATTGATGTCAAGCGCCAGGACCTCAGTGGCACCGGCGCGTGCTGCCGCGAGAGCGAGAATGCCGGACCCGGTGCCAATATCAGCCACAATCTTACCGCTCAGGTCGAGCCCGTCGAGGAATTCCGCGAAATACTCGCTGCTGAGAAAGACGCTCGGGTGGAACACGGTCGGCCGAACACGCAGGTGGAAGCGCGCTGCCCGGATCGTCCGGATGCTCTTGCGGCTAAGGATAAGGTGATAGGAAAAGAAATGAATGAAGGCACGTAGAAAGCGGCGGAGCGGCCCGTGAGCACCGCGCTGAACGAGACCGCCTGCCGAGATGGCGGGTACGTCGATGGCGTTCGAAGCTGAGGTTTGGTCCACCTTGGAAAACGATCTGTTTGACGAATCCGGCGGATCCGCTAGAATCGCTGGAGTGGTCCTTAATATTGAATTATTTCACACTCACGGCAGTGGGTGATTGTCTGCTTTCGGGGAAATCCGGACATGACGATTGCACTGCGGAATGTCTGCTTTTGACCCAAAGCGGACATTATGCAGTTAAGCACTCTTGGCCTTGCTCAGCTGTTGATGTGCGGTTCCTCGTGCAAAACGACATTCAGCAATGAGGTGTGGATTTCGATTTGGCCGTTGTAGTCAATCAAGCCCAATTTTCGAAATTTGTTCATAAAAAGCTCACGCGGGAGCGCGTCGTACCGATCATCTCCGCGAGCGTCTCTTGGCTGACCTTGGCGATGATTGGCTCGGGTCGACCGTCCTTACCAAAATTAGCCAGTAAAAGAAGGGCCCGTGCCAAGCGCTTCTCGCTTGAATTGAACAATTGGTCGACCAAGTCCGCTTCAACCCGGATAGTGCGCGCCAAGAGATGCGAGACGAACATCTCGGAAAAAGCTGGCTCCTCATGGAGGACACGGACCATGACCGCTTTCTCCAGCCGCATGATCTCGCATTCCGTCATTGCCGTTGCGGTCGCTAAGCGCAACGGCTGCCCGGTCAGGCATCCCTCTCCGCAGAATTCGTCCGGCCCCAGTACCGCGACGACGGCTTCCTTGCCCTGCTCTGAGACAACGGTGATTTTGACCTTGCCTTTTTGGATATAGAACACCGCATCCGCAGAACTACCCTGCGAGAAGACCTTTTGGTTCGTTCGATATTTGGAGATGCTCCGGCCGCCATTTACGGTGGCGAGAAATACTTTGGGACTCGAACGGGAGCTTTTTGCTCGCGTTTCATAGCGCGCTGTCGCTTATCTCGAGGGGTGATCCGCTCGCGCGCGCAGATCGATACGAGGAAGGCATCACCCGAAGGCAATTTCAGACGCACGATGGTTCCCTGTTGCTGCTCTCCCCGCGTTCGACCTTGCCGCCGAGCTGTCGCGCAAAGGTATCGACCAACCCGGCCACGAAGCCCGAAATTTGCCTCGTCGCGGATCGGCGCGTCTGAATGACGGGGCTCGTCCTCGACAGCAAGAATACGATCTTGCCAGAGGACCCCGCCATCAGCCCTGCTGGTTTGCCAATTATGCCCCAGTTGGGATGTGCTGTCGGTAATGTACATTACCGATTCGGTGAGGAGCCTACTTTTTATGTGTATGTTTTGGGAAGGTGAAAAGCGAGGCGCGTTCTGACCAACTGATAACATTCACAAGATTCTTCGGTGAGGCCCTGCCGATCAAGTATCGTGACCTGCCGGCGGCCGCGCTCAATCAAACCTGCGCGTTCCAACTCTCGGGCAGCATTCGTGATGGTTGGCCTCTGAACACCCAGCATTTCGGCGAGAAGGCTCTGGGTGATCGGCAGTGCGTCCTCGTCACTGCGGTCACGCATCATGAGCAGCCAACGCGCCAGCCGCTCCTTGAGGCTGTGCGCACCGTTGCACGCCACCGACACCAGGACCTGCTCGAGAAAGGCGTGAATGTAAGCGGACATGAGATTTCGGAAGGACGGCATCGACTCCATCGCCCGTGCGAAGGCCGCGCGCGACATCTTGGCTGCGCTGCCCGGGATTTGGACCAAAAGCCTGACAGAGGAAGTCTTGGCGCCGAAGAAGGCTTGCATACCCGTGCAACCCTCCCGACCGATCGTTGCCATCTCAATGACGCTGCCGTCCGCATAAACCGCGACCACCGAGACGACACCGCTATCGGGGAAGAAGACATGGTCGAGCGAACTATCAGCGTCCATCAGAACCTGCCCGCGTTGGCAGCGAATGTGTTCAAGCTCCGGCATGAGTCGCTTGAGATTGCGGGATGGCAGGGCAAGCAAAAGCCGATCTTGCCCGGTTCGCGTCGGTTCTGAAGCCAGCGCAATGACAGATGAGGCCCAGAGTCAAAACAGCAATACGTAACTGAACGAAGCATACT
>ERZ1370068.10741-contig-9412_pt1 | contig 58161 bp, 46 predicted proteins | sample MGYA00561227_ERZ1370068 | MGnify/ENA primary metagenome ERZ1370068 (study PRJEB38410, sample SAMEA6850437) | metagenome | study: Metagenomic assessment of the ecological functions of the soil: analysis of the soil microbiota associated with the... | reverse complement strand
GGTTACGTATTGCTCCGTCTGCGGCGCGAGGGCGATCTCGGGCACGAGCATCGATCGCTCCCGGCGCCCAGGCGCTCGAGCGCTGCAACCGCGCAGGCCTGCAGGTAGACCTCGGTCTTGCCGCCCCGGTCGCGCCCGTACGAGCAGGCAGATGCGCGCCGGTCTTCCCGATGTCGAGCTGCGCCGACGACGCGACGGCGAGCCGCGACGCCTGCTCGTCCGTCGGCGCTGCGCTCGGCGCGGGCTCGCCCGGCAGCGAGTCGCTCGCCGGCTGGCGGCCGCTCGCCGCGCGGCTTGCGCTGCACGTGGCGCGACGAGCTCCAGCGCGCGCGTCGGCGTCGAGCCGTAGTAGTCCGCGATCCAGAGCGAGCCGGACGAGAGCGCGTGGCAGCCCTCGACGACACGCTTCTGACCGCGGCGTGCCTCGATCCCGTCCGGCGGCGCGACGTCGACTCTCGTCACGACTGCTCCGCGCGTCGCTTCGGCTCCCGAAGCGCACCTCGACGACGCGCGCCTGGCCGGACCTCGTCCGGCACCCGTACGTGAACTCGCGCGACGCGCGCGCGCACGTTACGAGCGGATACGACTGACGCGATCGCCACCCGGCCAGCCTAGAGCGGTCGGCGACCCCGGCCAGTTCCGGCGACGGCACGGCGATAGAAGCCGGTCGCGAAGCCGAGGACGAGGCCGAGCAGGAGCCCCCCAGGTGACGAGGCGTCTTGAGGACGAGGCGCGGCCGACGTTGAGGAGCTCCATCACGACGTAGAGGATCGGATCCCGCCGCGAGTGCGAAGAAGGATCGAGCACGGCTCCGTTCACCACAGGCCTGGCCGACGCAGCGTGCCGAAGGAAGGTCGGGCCGCCGCCGATCAGCCTTGAGCAGGCGCGAGGAAGCGCCCAGCTCGGCCGCTCTCGTCACCCGGTGAGCGGCGCGACGATCCCGAAGCCCTCGGTCGCGTTGTGCAAGCCGAAGCCGATGATCAGGCACGATCGCGAGGCTCGACCTGCGTCCGCAGGCGGCCGACTGCCCGATCGCGAGGCCTCCGGAGAAGTTGTGCAGCGCCGATGCCTGTCGGCGATCAAGAGCGCGCAGCCTAGCGCGCTTGGCGACATGCCGGTGAAGTGGCTGCGTCCCTCGAACTCGGCCGATCGCACGCCGCGCCCGGCCCGAGGAAGCGCCGGCGGCGCCTGCGCTTCATCCAGCTGCGTCGTAGTAGACGAGGCTCATCAGCTCGAGCGTGAAGCTGGCCGGGCAGGAGGAACGCGCGAGCCAGGCGAAGTGCTTGTCGTTGAGCTTGCCTCGAGCGCCGGCTCGATCGGCTCCATCGGCGCCGCCTGACAGCACGTCCCAGAGCAGGAACAGCAGGACGCTCGTCGCGATCGCGGCGCAGCAAGGCCGCTCGTGGCCGCGGGGTGACGACTCTGCATGCCGGCCGATCGGCAAGCCTGAGGAAGATCGTCAGCCGCCGCGCGATCGCGCCGAGCAAGAAGCGTCTGGGCTGGTGCTCAGTGTAAGGCTGACCTTTACACAGCGCTGCATGACGATCCGCCGAATGGCGCAGGGACATTCCGCTCGACGAGTACCTCGAGACGATCTACTTCCTCGCGTTCCCGATCGGCGAGTACCGGCCGGTCGATCAGCTCGTCGGCGATCGCCTCGCAGGGTCGTGCCGAGATGCTCGGCGTCTCGCGCGCGCGTCGGCCGGCGAGATGCTGCAAGCGCCTCGAGAGCGGAAGGGCTCGTCGAGCGCGGCGAGCAGAAGGGAGGCGCATCCTGACCGAGACCGGGACCGAGCGCGCGCGAGCGCGTCGTCCGCAAGCACCGGATCATCGAGCGGCTCCTGACCGACTTCATGGGCTACACCGCCGCCGAGGCGCACGTGCACGCCGACGAGCTCGGCGACACGTTCACCGACGAGATGGTCGAGCGGATCGACGAGCGGCTCGGCAGCCCGGACCGCTGCCCGCACGGCTGGCCGGTCGAGCCCGACGTTCGAGCAGGCTGGAGAACGCCGAGCTGGCGCCGCTCGCCGACCTCGCCAGCCGGGCGCGCGGCGCGAGATCGTGCGGCTGGCCGAGCACGACGGCGACCTCCTGCACTGGTTCTACGACGAGGGCCTCGTGCCGGGGCGGCGAGATCGATAGTCCGCGACGCCCAGCCGGCGCCTGCCAGGTCACGGTGCGCGCCTGAACGGCGCCGACCGCGCCATCGGCGAGAAGGCCGCCGCGGGCCTCGTTCGTCCGACCCGCGTAGTTCTCGACCCGGCTCCTCCTGACCCGTTGGGGACTGTCCCCACCGTGGCCACGCCTGGCCATGGCCGGAGCTGGTTGGACGGGACATGGAGTTCGTGCCGAAGGCGCGGACTCTTCTCCACAGGGGCTTCGGCTGGCCCAACCGTGCGGCACTCTGTGCGGCGGGGGCCGCGCTCTTCGCCGCGGGACATGTCCGCGGCGGACGGCAACGTCCTTCGCTCCTGGCGCGGCCTCAGAGCCCCGCCCAACGCGTGCACGCCCCTTTGCCGGTGACGCCGATACGAACTCTGTGCGCGCCGTACCGACTACGGCTGCCCGAAATGCGGCCAGGCCCTTCACCGTCTCGCGCGTTCTCGCGCGCGATTGGCCTGCCTGCTTCGTCCTCGCGGCCGCCTACCACGCCTGCAATGCTCGGACACGCCACGCCGATAGTCTTCGACGACGAGCTCCTCTACGCAAAGCTCTCCCAGTCCATCGCCGCCGGGCACGGTCTTCGATCCGCGGCGAGCCGTTCTTCTTCCCTGCTCCACTCGGGCCGCCCGTTCAATCGCCGGTCTGGCTCCTGAGCTCGATGACAGACGCCTCAACCGGCCGCGAAGGCTCCTCAACGCGGCCGTGATGTCCGCCGCAGTCTTCCCCACGTACTGGCTGGCCCGCCGCATCGTCCGGCCGTCCTTCGCCTTGCTCACCGCCGCCGCGGCCGTCGCCACGCCGGCGATGGTCTACCACGCGTCCTCGATGTCCGGAGGCGCGCTCGCGTACCCGGTCTTCCTGCCCACGGTCGCCGTGCTCGCGAAGGCGCTCGCGAACCGTCACGCCGGATGGCGATCGCGGTGCCCGCTGGTCAGCCTCGTCGCAGTCGCGACACGCGTCCAGTTCCTCGATCCTCCCCGCTCGTCTATGTCGCCGCAGTCGTTCTGCGCGGCCGCGGGAACTACCGGCGTCACGGCACTGCCCACGGCGCTGCCGGCTCGTTCCTCGTCCGGCGCCTCCTCGTCATCCCGGGCGCGCTCGGCACGTACGGCGGCGCAACGCACCTGCGTCCGTCGCTCGCCCGCTTGGCGCACTGACGCTCGTGAATGGGACGCTGTTCCGTACGCCCTTTCGGCCTCGGCGGTCGTGCCCGGGCGCGATCGTCGGCCCGGTTACATGCTCGTGAGGCCGCGCAGCAAGATCGACCGCGCTGTGGCAGCGCTGACCGTCGGCTCCCGGCCCTCTTCATCGGCCAGGCGCGCGCTGGTGTCGACCGCAGAAGCGCACCGGCCCCTCGAGCGCTATCTCTTTCTACTGCACCCCGCTCGTCTTCCTCGCGTTCTTCTCCTATGTCGAACGCGGCGCGCCGCGACGGTTCCTGGTACGTCGCGATCGGGCTCATCGGTGCGCTCGCACTCTCGAGATTCCAGCTGACCGGCCTGACGGGAACGACGGCGTATTCTTCTTCGACGCGCATCACGCTGACCGGCTTCGCGCGCGTCGCGTACCTGATCGGCTTGACGAACGCGCGCGCTCCTTCTACGCCTCTCATCCCACTCGCGCTCGCACTGCTCGGCCTGGCCGCCGTTGCCGTTACCGGAAACGCGCGTGCCGGAGTTTCGCCCACTCGCGATCGGACTGTCGCTCGCTGCCGGCGTCGGCGTCCACGCGACCGACAGCCTCGCCACGAGCTGGGCGCGCGCGAACCTTCGGGTCACGCACATGGACTGGCTCGACCGCTCCGACCTCGGCACCGCCCGCCAGCTCATCCTGCCGCAGATCCAACATCTCCTCGCCCGCGCAAGCCTCGAGACCTGGAACCGCAGCTTCAGCGGCGTCGTCCGTCGTCCTGCGTGACCGACGCGCCCGCCGGTCTGCCCGAAGCAGTCGCCCGGATCCGCAGCGACGGCAACGCTCGAGATCGACGGGGCGGCCGGCGGCCCAGACGCTCGTCGCCAACATCGCGGGATCAGCGATCGAGACCTTGAAGGGAAGGTCGTCGCCGCGTCCCCGCGTCGATCTTGTCGCTTACCGATCCCCGCCGGCGCACACGTGCGCTCGCTCACCTGGGGCCTCGAACCGCGACCGCTGGATGGGCACCGACAAGCTTCCGCGCCTGGCCTGGCAACGACGTCGCGACACGGACGCTACGAGCTCACCCTCGCCCTCCCGAAGGACACAGCCGCCCGCAGGAGAGATCACGCTCGGCGGCGCAGCTGCGCGGCCTCCACTCGTCCCCGGCCAGACGCTCCACCTCATCACTCTGCCGCGGCCACCGACCGAGCGCCTCGGCCTGCTCAGATCGGCGTCCCCGACACACCGCTCGACGGACGGGTGCTCGGCCCAGAAGGTCGCCCAGAGCTGCGCTACGTGACGGGCAAGCGCACGTTCGACGCGCTACGCCGAAGCGGCTGAAGCCCGGCCGCATCGCAGCGCATCGGCCTTGTCGGTGCGCTCCACGTGAAGTCAGCGGTCTTCGCGGCCCGAAGTGCTCGTACGCAGCCGTCTTGGTGAAGATCGGTCGCCGCAGGTCGAGATCGCGCAGGATCGCGGCCGACTGCAGGTCGAAGTGCTCGCGGACGAGCGCGCTTCCAGCTGGTCGGTCGACGTGCTCGGTGCTGAACGTCTGCACCGCGATCGAGACCGGATGCGCGACGCCGATCGCGTACGCGACGCTGCACCTCGCAGCGGTCGGCGAGCCCGGCCGCGACGATGTTCTTCGCGACGTAGCCGCGCGGCGTAGGCCGCCGAGCGGTCGACCTTCGTCGGATCCTTGCCGGAGAACGCGCCGCCGCCGTGCCGCGCCGCGCCGCCGTAGGTGTCGACGATGATCTTGCGGCCGGTGAGGCCCGGTGTCGCCCATCGGGCCGCCGAGCACGAACTTGCCGGTCGGGTTGACGTAGACGAAGTCGCGGTCGCCCAGCAGCGCGCTTCTCGTCGTAGAGATCGCGCGCGGCGGATCGGGCTCGGCAGCGACGCGCTCGACGATGTCGGGCTTGATCAGTCGCTCGACGTCGAGATCCCGTCGCGAGTGCTGGCGTCGAGACGAGCACGCGCTCGATCTCGACAGGCACGCTGCCGTCCGTCGTCGTCGATCTCGTAGCGGACCGTCACCTGCGCCTTGCCGTCCGGCCGCAGGTACGGGCAGCTCGCCCGCCTTGCGCACCTCGGCGAGCCGCTTGCAGATCTTGTGCGCGAGCATGATCGGCAGGGGCATCAGCTCCGTCGTCTCGTCGGACGCGTAGCCGAACATCATTCCCTGGTCGCCGGCGCCGATCCGGTCGAGCGGATCGTCGTCGCCGGGTCGTGCTGCATCTCGTACGACGCGTCGACGCCCTGCGCGATGTCCGGCGACTGCTCGTCGAGCGCGACCACGACGCCGCACGGTCGTCGCGTCGAAGCCCCACTCGGAGCGCGTGTAGCCGATCTCCGCGATCCGCTCGCGCACGAGCTGGGAATGTCGACGTAGGTCGTCGGTGGAGATCTCGCCCGCGACGACGACGAGACCGGTCGTGATCAGACGTCTCGCAGGCGACGCGCGCCTTGCGGATCCTCCGCGAGAACGGCGTCGAGGACGGAGTCGGAGATCTGGTCGGCGACCTTGTCGGGATGCCCTCGGTGACGGATTCCGAGGTGAAGAGTGAACTCGCGGGCGGCCATCGGGCCACAGGCTACACGGAACGCCCGACTACTGGATGCGCAGCGCAAGAAGGTGATCTGGAACTGCGTGAGAGCGGCTCACGGCGTATGCTCCGACCGCTGAGCGAAGCGGCTTCAGGTTCCGCGCCACACTCGGCCGGGATCCGCGCTGCCGCCGAACCGGTTGATCACCGGGATCGTGCTGTGGATGTCGACGTAGAGAGACTTGAGGCCTGCGGCGAGTCCGGCAGCACCGGCGGCGGCGTCCTGTACTCCTGACTGTCCGTGAGCGACTTGCCGCTGTTCTTCGCGAACACGATCCCCGACGGAAGATCGCGTGACGATGAGCCTTGTCTCTTGACGTTCGCGTAGCGCGCCGCGATCGGCCCTGGCGCCGATCACTCGAGCGGGCACACCGGCGATCGTCGTCACGGTGAGGCCGCGCTCCGAGCTCCCGCATAGCGCTTCAGCGACTCGGTCGAGCGTCGCCGCGTCGCCGTGACGCCGCTTCGCGGCGAGGCGATGAACGTGACGTCCGGGCACATCACTTCGAGCCGGCGGCGCGGGACGTAGAGCGCGTTCTCGCCTTCCAGGATCGTGCCGAGCCTGCCGGAAGCGCGCCTGTCCGAGCCCCTTGGCGCCGAACTGCTGCAGGATCGGTTCCCGCCGGAGCCCACCCGAACATCCCTTCGACCCGTGGAACGCGAGGTAGAGCAACGCATCCTTCGGCACGAGCTTCTCCAGGCTGCCGTCCAGGCCGTACTGATGCCGACGCTTGAACTGCCGTACCGGGCGTGCCGTGCATCGGTCGTGTCCCACGCGCGATTCCGTCGGACTTCGCACGCAGCGCCATCAGCAGCCAGTCGAGCGTGCCGAGCTTCTTGAGGTACGGACCTGCGTCGGCAGTCGCCGAGGACGTTGCGCGCGGCAGCCATCACGCTGGGTCCGTTCACGTACGCGCGGAAGATGCCGTCGCCGGCCTTGTCCATCGCCGACGCGATGAAGGTCTTGTCCTCTGAGAGCGTGCGCTTCGCGGAGTCGCTCGCCTGCTCGAACGCGTCGATCGTGGCCTGCTTGTCGGATATGACCGTCCAGCCGTGGAACTGCTGGTAGACGGAGCTTGTCTCGACGGGTCGGTCGGCGTTGCCCTTCTTCACGGCGCGCCCTCGAACGCACCCTGGTTCTTCGGCTGCATCAGCGCCACCGATCTCGTTCGGGATGCGCGAAGTCGAGCATCACGAGGTCCAGCTCCGGACCGAGCGCGGGCTTGAGGTCTTCACTCCCAGTCGAGCCCTTCTTGGTCAGTTGCTGCTTGATCGAGTCGATCGCCTTCTGTTTGTCCGGGAACTTGTTCGCGAGCGCGTTGACCGTGCTGCCATTGCGTGACGAGCCGAGGTCGGTGTCGATCGCCGACGAACAGCGTGGACCGAGGCGGGGACGAAGATCGGCTCCGCCGGAGCTCGGGTCCGGTCGTGCCGCCGCAACCCGCGAGCAGGAGCGCAAGCGCGGCGACGAGACAGGCCGAGCCTCCGCACTAGCGGAGTCGTGAGCCTGGCACTTCGACGCCTGCTCGTCGAGCCGGACCGGGCGCCGAATGCGACGAGCGTCTCGAACTTCCGAGTTTCGAGCTCGGCGCGACGGCTTGGCCTGGCCGTTCCCGGTCAGCGCGGCGAGCGCCTGCAGGATCGGAGCGAGCCGCTGGATGTCTGCGTATGCCAGCCATGTGACCTTGGCGGGGACATCGGCTGCGGCGAACGCGTCCTTGAACGGCTGATCGTCCGATGAGGGATCCGCTGCCAGGGATTGACGCCAGCAGCGGCGTTCGTCAGCAGAACGACTTGTTCCCGTGCCGTCTCGACGTGCAATGGCAGCAGCTTCGCCGCCTGCGCAGCGAGAGCGCGAAGCGACTTCGCCGCCGCAGCAGGGATCAGGAGCCTGAACCTCGAGCGTGATCGACCGGGAGGAGCGTGCCCGGCAGGAGATAGCACGCCTTCGCCGCCGACCGACTGCAGGCCAGTGAGCGAACGGCGGCAGCGATGCACGCAGCGTGGGCTCGGCCTGGATCCGCGCCAGCAGCTGATTCACGTCCTTGAACGAGACCGCGAGGATCGCGCCCGAGGGCACGTCGTCGCGGAGCAGCGTCGGCCTGGTAGGCCGCCGGCGACGATGCGCCGGCGGCGCGAGCGTCGATCTGAAGCGCAGCTCTTGTCCGCCGGTGATGCCCGCGGCGACCCACCGCGGCGAGCCGCGCGACCCGTACGAGCGCGCGCAGCTTCGCCGGCAGCTGCTCCACTCCGGAGCCCGATGCGTAAGCCGTCGCGAATCGAACTGTCGCCGACCTGCGACATCGCGCTCTTGAAGTTCGCGCGTTGTCGGCGAGCGAGCTGCCCGTAGTTGGCATCGCGACACCGACTGGAACGCCTGCCGCGGAATCCGCGACGACCGACCAGCCGCCGATGTTCTCGACGGTGTAGTGCTCGCTTCCCTGGTCGAACTTCTTGGCGAGCGCGCTGCAGCTTCGCGCATCGTCCGTCGGCTTGCACGAGCGCAACGCGCCTCGGGCTTCGCCGTCCTCGACGCCCAGCACCGCGAGGTTCACGCGGTCGCCGAGCGCGGGCTTGATGTCGCGCTTGTAGTCGAGCGTCAGCTCGCCACGATCGGGCCCGAACAGATCGGTGACGAACCTGCCACTGACTGCGAGTCGAGATTCGCGTCGGCGCTCACGTAGGCAAGAGCGCGCTCGCCGGAACGAGACTCGCCGCGTCGGTGCCGGACGACGATCCGTGTTGCGGCGCTGCTAGTTACCGCAGCCTGCTGCGACGAGCAGAAGACCGAGTGCGAGCGCTGCGGCGGCGGCAGCGCATCACCCCCATCGTAGCCTTCACTCGTCGGTCGGCTGGCGTCCCATCAGGCTGGCGAGCGAGTCTGTCGAGGCTCTCGCCGCCGAGGACGCGGCAGACGCCCTCGGTGATCGGCAGCTCGACGCCGACCCTATGTGAGAGTCTCTGAGAACCGGCGCCGTCGTGAGGCCCTCGACCACCTGTCCGATCTGGGCCGCGGCCTCGTCTCGCGGTCGCGCCGCGAGCGATCAGCTCGCCCGCGCGGCGGTTTCGTCCGTAGCCCGAGTAGCAGGTGACGGTCAGGTCGCCCATGCCGGCGAGCCCGGAGAACGTCTCCGGCTCGCGCCCCGCACGCCTCGCCGAGCCGCGCCATCTCGACGAGGCCGCGCGTGATCAGGCTCGCCTTCGGCGTTGTCGCCGAGCCCGAGCCCGTCCACGCCGCCCGCCGCGAGCGCGATCACGTTCTTCGCCGCGGCGCAGAGCTCGACGCCGACGAGGTCGTCGTTCACGTAGACGCGGAAGACGATGCGAGTTGATCGCCTCCTGCAAGCGCTCCGCGAGCTCTCGGTCCTCGCTCGCGATCACCGTCGCGGTCGGGAGGCCGTCGCGCGATCTCCTCCGCCATGTTCGGGCCCGAGAGCACCGCGACCGGGCGGTCCTCGCACGCGCGTCGACAGCCGGCTCGCCGGTGGCCGGGTCGAGGCCCTTCGTGAGGATCAGCACCGGCGCATCGTGCCCGGCAGCGCCTCGCGCCACGCCGGCGAAGGCGACGACTCGGAACGGCGAGCACGATCGAGCTCCGCCTCCGCGATCGGCGCGTTCTCGATGGTCACCGGTCTGCACGCCGCGGAGGTCGGCGTCCGTCGTGAGGTAACGAGGATTGCGGCCGGTCTCGTTCGATGGCACGCACCTGCTCGGGATCGCGGCATGCGAGCGTGACGTCGTGATCGCGGTCGCGCAGCAGAGCAGCAAACGCCGGTTCCCACGATCCACCTCCCACGACGACGATCTTCACGCGCGCATCCTTGCCGCTGAGGATCGCGCCAAGCTGGAACCGGATCCAGGAAGCACTCCGTCACCACGCCGCCGCGTGGTCGCGAGACCGAGCGAATCGGCCCGTTCCTCGCGACGTTCACGCGGCGACACGACCAACCCCTTCCTCAACTACGCCATCCCCGATGACGGCGGAATCGCCTCCCCGGACGACGTCGAGTCGCTCGTCGCCGCCTACCAGGCCCGCGGGCGCAAGCCGCAGCTCGAGTACATCCCGTCCGTCGCTCCCGCGATCGAGACCGGTGCTGCTCGCAGCCGGGTTCGAGATCGAAGGACGGCTCCCGCTGATGATCTGCGAGACGCCTGCGCTTCGACTCACCGGTCAGGCATCGAGCTCGTCGTCGCCGTCGACCGAGGAGCGAGTTCCGCGGCGTCGCCGAGGTGCAGTGCGGAGGCGTACGAGGAACGCGAGCCTCATGTCGGACAGCGCGGTCGCAGGGCTTCGCCGCACCGCCGACACGGGCGGCGTCGTCGTGCTCGCCCGGGATGCGGAGACCGGCGAGCCCGCTGGTGGCAGGTCTGTGCGTCGCGCCGTACGACGGCGTGACGCGAGCTGGCCGCTATCGGCGTCCGCGAAAGCTCAGACGCCGCGGCATCGCGGCGGCGATGGCGGGCTGGCTCACGCGATGCGGCGCTCGCCAAGGGGATGACCCTTGTCTTCCTGATGGCACACGGCGCCGACGAGGCGCGGATCTATGCCGGCGCGCAGGTTTCGTCGAGCACGGCGAGGTGCTGCACATCTCGCTCAGCGCGGAACGAAGTCGATCGTGACCGGCACGCCCTCGAGCTCGAACCGCTCGCGCAGCTGGTTCTCGACCCAGTAGCCGTAGTCGCGCGTGACGAGTGCTCGGATCGTTGACGGAGAACCGGAAGCGCGGCGGGCGCGCGGACACCTGCGCGCCGTAGAGCAGGTTCAGCCGCCGGCCCTCGCGTGACGGCGGCTGGCGCGTCTCGCGCAGCTCGCGCGAGGAAGCGGTTCAGCTCGGCCGTCGAGACGCGCGCGACGTGTGCTTGTCGTAGAGCTTCTCGATCTCGTCGAGCAGCCGTTCGATCCCGCGGCCCGGTCTTCGACGACACGGCGACGTGCGGCGGGCGCTGGCGCAGGCGCCGCTCGAGCTCGGGCCGGACGTCCTCGATGCCGATCGTCGTCACGTCCCACTTCGAGAGCACGACGATCGTCGAGTCCTGCGCCTTCCGCGCGATGTCGGCGACGGCGAGGTCGTGGTCGACGAGCCCCTCGGAGGCGTCGACGAGGACGAGCGCGACGTCGGCGCGCTCGGCCGCTTCGCGTGCGCGCAGCTCCGAGTAGTACTCGATGCCCTGGCGATGCCGGCGCTTGCGGCGGATGCCGGCCGTGTCGACGAGGACGAAGGTGCGGTCGCCGCGCTCGAAGACGGTGTCGATCGAGTCGCGCGTCGTGCCCGGGCGTCTCCGAGACGATCACGCGCTCGTGGCCGAGGATCGCGTTCAGCAGCGACGACTTGCCGACGTTCGGCCGGCCGAGGATCGCGACGCGGATCGCGTCCTCCGGATCTCCGGCCCGCCCGTGCCCGGCAGGCGGCTCGACGATCTCGTCGAGCAGGTCGCCGGTGCCGTGGCCGTGCAGCGCGGAGATCGGAATCGGGTCGCCGAGCCCGAGGCGGTGCAGGTCGAGCGCGAGGCTCTCCTGGCGCGGGATCGTCGATCTTGTTCGCGATCACGAGCACCGGCTTGCGCGCGCGCGCGGAGGATGTCCGCGACCTCCTCGTCCCCGGGCGTCACGCCCGCGCTGCGCGTCGACGACGAAGAGCACGAGATCCGCCTCCGCGACCGCCGCCTGCGCCTGCGCCGCGATCGACGTCGTCATCGGCGACTGGTCGGCGATGTCGACGCCGCCGGTGTCGATGAGCAGGAAGCGCTTGCCGTTCCACTCGCCGACGAGCTCCTTGCGGTCGCGCGTCACGCCCGAGCGTCTCGTGGACGACCGCCGCGCGCGACCCGGTGAGCCGGTTGATCGAGCGTCGACTTGCCGACGTTCGGGAAGCCGACGATCGCCACGGTCCCGTGCAGCGGCTCTCGCTCTGTCTCGCTCATCGCCGGCGGCGATCGCGCTCGCGCGGCCGGCCCTGCGCGTGCGTCGTGACGAGAAACTCCCACAGCCGTCGCAGCTCGCGCTGGATGTCGACCGCTGCCGCGCGGTACGCCCTTCGAGTTGCGCGGATGACTGACTGACGTCCAGCGGCTCGCCGAAGGCGACCGAGATCGGATGGAAGTTGCCCGAGCTTCCAGAACTGCGTGCCGTGGATGGCGCCGCAGACGACCGGCGCTCCTTCCTGCACGGCGATCATCGCGGCGCCGGGCATGCACCGGGCCGGGCTCGCAGCTCCTGCCGCGTGCCTTCGGGAACATGCCGAGCGCGTCGCCGCGGTGCACGATCTCGCGCATGATGCCGCACCGCTTCGCGGTCCGACTCACCGCGGCGCACCGCAGATCGTGCCGAACGTGCGGATGAACTGGCCGATGAACGGATTGTCGTGCGCCTCCTGCTTCGCGACGTAGTAGAGCGTGCGCGGCACGTAGCGAGCCGATCGCCCAGGGGTCGAGCCACGAGAAGTGGTTGAAGCAGAGCACGACGGCCCCGTTCGCGGGGATGCGGTCCCGTCCGTAGACGCGCGAACGGCGTGACGAGCCGCACCGCGCCGGCGAAGAACGGCCGCCCGCACAGACCTGGGCGATCTGCGTGCGGTTCATCGCTCGACGCTGGCGAGCCGCTGCTGCACGAGCTGCTCGATCCGGGTCGACGACGTCGTCGACCTCGAGGTCGGTCGTGTCGATCTCGCTCCGCGTCGGCGGCCGGCTGCATGCGCGCGGCGTCGCTCTGGTCGCGGAGCCGCAGGTCGGTCGCGAGCGCGTCGCCGCCGATGTCCGGCCGCTCCGACCTGCCGGCGTCGCGCGCGCACGGTCGAGATCGGCGTTGAGGTAGATCTTCACCTCGGCGTCCGGCGCGACGACCGTGCCGATGTCGCGTCCTTCGATCACGACGTCTGCCATGGTGGCCGAGCTCGCGCTGGCGCTCGCGCATCACCTCGCGCACCGCGTGGATGGCGCGCGACCGGCAGGGACGTTGCGGTCGATGTTCGACCGGCGGATCGACGGACGTCACGTCCGTGCCGGCGATCGAAGACCCTGCCGCCGTCGTCGAAGGTGACCGGGTTCGCAGCGCGCGAGCTCGCCGAGCGGCTCGCCGTCGCCGAGCGGAAGGCTGCGCTGCATCGCGAGCCAGGTCAGCGCGCGGTACATCGCCCCGGTGTCGAGGTAGCGGAAGCCGAGCCGCTCGGCGAGGCGCCGTGCGACCGTGCTCTTCGCCTGCCCCTGCGGGGCCGTCTATGGCGACGATCATCGTCTGGAAACCGAGTCGAGGAGGTCGAAAAACCCGGGGAAGCTTATAGCGACCGCTTCGGCGCCCTCGACGTCCACGCCCTCGCGGGAGACGAGCGCCTGCGACCGCGCCGAGCATCGCGATGCGGTGGTCTCCATCGGACGGCATGCGGCCGCCGCGTCGGACGTGTCGGCACGCCTCTCACCTCGAAGCCATCGTCGCGCGACTGGATGCGGACGCCAAGTGCCTTGAGCCCGTTCCGTCACAGTTTCGATGCGGTCCGACTCCTTCAGGCGCAGCTCACCGGCGCCGGTCACGTGGCTGACGCCGCGCGGCGCCGCCGGCGGCGAGGGCGAAGAGCGGCAGCTCGTCGACGAGCCGCGGCACCTCCGTCCGCGCCGACGTCCGTCGCGGTCAGCTCCGCGGAGCGCACCTCGAGGTCGCCGATCAGCTCGCCGCCGACCTTGCGGCGGTTGAAGACGATGACGCGCGCGCCCATCCGCTCGAGGACGTCGAGCAGCCCGGTGCGGCGTGGATTCAGGCCGACGCCGTGGATCGTCAGCTCGGACCCGGCGAGGAGCGTCGCCGCGACGATGAACGGCGCCGCTGACGGAGAAGTCGCCGGGGACGATCGACCTCCGGAGCGGCGCAGCTGCGCCGGCGGGCTCGATCGAGACGCGCCGGCCGTGCGGCGGACGCGCGCTCCCGCCGCCTGAGCATCAGCTCGGTGTGGTCGCGCGTCGGCGCCGGCTCGACGACGGTCGTCGTGCCGCTTCGCGTTCAGCCCGGCGAGGAGGATCGCCGACTTCACCTGCGCGCTCGCGACCGGGCAGCGCGTATTCGATCCCCTTCAGCGCATCCGTCCCCTGCGACGGTGACGGGCGGTGGCCGTTCGTCGTCTCGATGCTGCGCGCCCATCCGCTCGAGCGGCTCGGCGATGCGGTCCATCGGCCGCGAGCGCAGCGACTCGTCGCCGGTGAGCTCGAAGCGTCCCTCCTGCCCGGCGAGGATCCCGGCGAGGAGCCGCATCAGCGTGCCGGCGTTGCCGGCAGTCGATCGGCGCGTCGGGAGCCTGCAGGCCGCGCAGCCCGACGCCGTGCACGACGAGCTCGTCGTCGGCGACGTCGTCGACCTGGACGCCGAGCGCGCGGACGGCGTCGATCGTCGACCGCGTGTCGGCCGGAGCGTCCGAAGCCGCGAACGTGCGTCTCGCCGTCCGCGAGCGCGCCGATCAGCACCGCGCGGTGCGAGATCGACTTGTCGCCGGGCACGGCGAGGTGCCCGACGAGCGACCCGGCCGGCTCGACCGTCGACGTCACGCCGATCACTCGAGGACAGGCGAGACGACGACGTGGTAGCCCTGCGCCTCGAGGATCTTCGCCGCTCGCTCGGCCTCGTCCTCGCCGCCGACGAGCAGCGTGAGCGTGCCGCCTCGCTCGCGCGACGAGATGTTGCAGCTCGAAGTCCTCGATGTTGATCCGCTCCGCGCCGAGCGCCTGCGTGATCCCGGCGAGGACGCCGGGCCGGTCGGGCACGTGCACGCGCAGCCGCTGCAGCGTGCCCGGCTCGCTCGTACGCGTCGGCGAGCATGCGGCGCCGGTTGTCGCGACGCCTCGCCGATCCAGCGCGCGAGGAAGCCGGCATCGCCTGCCGCGAGCGCCGCGCTCGACCTGCTCGATGCGCCGCCGGTGCTCGGCGAGCGCCGCGGCGAGCGCCTCGCGCGTTGTCGAGGAAGATGTCGACCCAGATGCGCGGGTTCGCGCCCGCGACGCGCGTCATGTCCCGCAAGCGAGCCGCCTGCCGCGGCGAGCGGCTCGTGTCCGTCGATCCGCGACGCGCCCGCCTGGTTCAGGAGCACGTTCGCGAGCGCGTGCGGCAGGTGGCTCGTGAGCGCGACGAGCCGGTCGTGCGCCTCCGGGTCGACCGCGACCGGCACGGCGCCGAGCGACGCGACGAAGCCGTGCAGCAGTCCGGTAGCGCTCCGGGTCGGTCGTCGTGTCCGGCGTGAGGAACCAGGTCGCCCCGTCGAAACAGCCCGCCGCTCGCATGCGCAGGGCCCGTGCGTCTCCGAGCCGCAGACCGGATGCCCGCCGATGAAGCGGGCGTCGCTCACCGCGCGCGTGACCGGCGTCTTCGTCGAGCCGACGTCCGTCACCGTCGTCCCGTCGCTCGTCGCGTCGAGCACCGCCGCGACCTGCGCCGGCAACGCTGCCACCGGCGCCGCGACGATCACGAGCTCCGCGCCCGAGACCGCAGCGCCGAGCGAGTCGGCCGCGTCGAGCGCCTCGCGCTCGACCGCGACGGCCGAGCGCCGCCGGCATCGATGTCCCAGCCGCGCACGTCCCCCACGCCCGCGGCGCGTGCCGCGAGCCCCACCGAGGCCCCGATGAGCCCGGTGCCGACGATCGCAAGCCGTTCGATCACGTCACAACCATGGAAGCTCAGGATACTTTTGTCCGTCCAATGCGCATTTTCAGCGGAATCCAGCCCACCGGGCGACAAGCACCTCGGCAACTACATCGGGGCGATTCAGCCAGTACGTCGAGGCGCCAGGAGCGAGGGCGACGGCGATTCTATCTGCATCGTCGACCTGCACTCGATCACGGTCGACTACGACCCCGGCCGACCTGCGCGAGCGCACGCTCGACACTGGCCGCGATCCTGTTCGCCACGGGCCTCGACCCCGAGCGCTGCACCGTCTTCGCGCAGAGCCACGTCACCGAGCACGCCGAGGCGGCCTGGCTGCTGTCGGCGCGTGACGAGCTACGGCGAGCTCCGGCGCATGACCCAGTTCAAGGAGAAGGCGCGACCAGCAGGAGTTCGTCTCGGCGGCGCCTCTTCACGCTACCCGGTGCTGCATGGCCGGCGACATCCTGCTCTACCAGACCGACGAGCGTCCCGGTCGGCGAGGACCAGCGCCAGCACGTCGAGCTCACGCGCGACGTCGCGCGAGCGCTTCAACGCGCGCTACGGCGAGACCTTCGTCGATGCCCGAAGGCGTGACTCCCGGAGGTCGGCGCGCGGATCATGGACCTGCAGGAGCCCGACGAAGAAGATGTCGACGACCGGCGGCACCGAGCAGGGCACCGTGCTGATGCTCGACGAGCCGGACGTGATCCGCAAGAAGATCAAGAGCGCCGTCACCGACTCCGGCCGCGAGGTGCGCCGCGGCGAAGGCAAGGCGGGCATCGCGAACCTGATCGACGATGATGACCGTCGCCACGGGCGAGCAGCCCGAGGCGATCGAGTCACGCTACGACGGCGCCGGGTACGGCGAGCTTCGAAGGCCGACGTCGCAGAAGCGGTCATCGAGCTGCTGGAACCGATCCGGTCGCGTTATCGCGAGCTGCGCGACGCGACCCGGCCGAGCTCCACCGGCTTGCTAGCGGTGGGAGCCGAGAAGGCCCGTGCCTCCTCGGCTCCCACTCTTGCGCTCATGTACGAGCGGATGGGCTTCGCCAGGCCGTAACCGCATCGCCGCGGCACCGACCTTCACCCTCGATGCGGACCTTGTAAGTTCGCGGGGTCAACGAACGGGGGAGGAGCACTCATGAAAGGAAGAGGGCTGAGAACGCTCGGCTTCGCTGATCGCGTGCTTGGTCGCAACCGGCATAGCGGCCGCAAAAGTGCAGTCGAACGGAGGGGGATCGTCGCGGGCACTCGCCGCGTCCGGCTGTCAGCTTGCGTCGGCTGGCGGCAACATCAAGCACGTCATCTACATCCAGTTCGACAACACGCACTTCCTGCGTGACAACGCGAACGTGCCGTCCGACCTCGAGCAGATGCCGCACCTGCTCAACTTCATCACGCGGCAACGGCACGCTGCTGACCAACGACCACACCGTGCTGATCTCGCACACCGCGACCGGGATCCTGACGCTCGCTGACCGGCGTCTACCCGGACCGGATGGGCCAGCCTGTCTCGAACAGCTTCCGCTACTTCAAGACCGACGGGCACGACCCGAACCGGCGTCTCGTTCGCCTACTGGACGGCGCCGCTGTTCGACCCGGCTGGGCAGCACCGACCGACACGACCGCCCGGAGATGATCAACGAGAACGGCAAGATCGCTCCGGCGCCGTGGGTGCCCTACACGCGGGCCGGCTGCGACGTCGGCGCGGTCGCGACCGCCAACACCGTCCTCGAGAACACGGCGCATCGACATCCCGACCGTGTTCGGCGCCGGCTCGCCGAGGCGATCCAGCGGCGGCGACAGGTCGGCGCGACTCGGCGACGCAGACGTTCGCCGACTTCGTCGGCATCGGCGTCCACTGCGCGCAGGGCTCGTCCGTCTGCGCCGCAGCGAACCACGGCACGACCGGACCTGCTGCCCGGACGAGCCGGGCGGCTACACCGGCTTCAACGGCCTGTTCGGGGCCAAGTACGTCGATCCGGTCATCAAGCCGAGCTGGCCCGATGACGGACCTCGACGGCAACGTCGATCCAGGACGCCGACCGGCCACATCGGCTTCCCCGGCTTTCGACGGCATGGAGCGCGACCGTGTCGCTTGCCTGGGTCGCGCAGATGCAGGAGGCGGGCATCCCGATCACGTACGCGTACATCTCGGACGCGCACGACGGCCACGGCACCGCCGGCAACATCCACTTCGCGTACGGGCCCGGGCGAAGCCGGCTACGTCCAGCAGCTGCAAGGACTACGACACCGCCTTCGAGAAGTTCTTCGACCGCGCTCGCCGCCGACGGCATCGACAAGAGCAACACGCTGTTCGTCTTCACCGTCGACGAGGGCGACCACTTCGTCGGCGACCCGCCGACGCCGGCCGGCTGCGACGGCGTCAACGTCGCCGTGCACGCTACAACCGCGTCGGCGAGATCAACGCCGACCTGCGGCGCGATGGTCAGCACGCAATTCGGCGACACGACGCTGTTCTCGGTCCACTCGGACGATGCGCCGACCGTCTACGTCAACGGCACATCGCCCAGCCTTCAGACCGACCCGGCCGTCCGCAACCTCGAGCGCGAGATGGCTCAGCTCAACTGGCTGAACCCGTACACCAACGCAGGTCGAGAACAACATCATGGTCGCGCTCGCCGACCACACCGAGATGAAGACGCTGCACATGGTCACGGCGGATCCGTCTCGCACGCCGACGTTCACGCCGTTCGCCGATCCGGACTGGTTCTTCTTCGCCACGGGCGGGCACGCCGGCAACCTGCGCGACGCCGGCCGCGTGCGCGTTCATCCCGGCGAGGATCGAATCAGAGCTTTCGCCTGAGGACCACGGAGACATCCAGGACGAGATCGCTTCGACCTGGATCGGTGCTGTCGGCCCGGGAGTGCAAGAATCGCCGGCGACTACACCGGTCTGGACCGACCACACCGACGTCCGCCCGACGATGCTCTCCTGCTCGGGCTCAAGCGACGATTACCTTCGCGATGGTCGGGTCGTGAGTCAGGTGCCTCAACCCGGCGCGGTGCCGCGACGACCCTTCAGAGCGTCGATGCTCGCGCTCGGGCGACATGCTAAAGCGGCTCGATGCACGCGTTCGGCCAGTTCGCGATGGACACGCTCAAAGGGTCGACCTTCGCGCTCGCAAGCGGCTACGAACGAGCGACAAATGCTACACGACGTTGGAGAAGTCGATCGCGCAGGTCACGGACCAGCGCGACCAGGTGGTCGATGACGTCAGAGGCGCTCCTCGCGGGTGCGAAGGCCGGACAACCGATCGACCACATGCCGCCAGTCGCTGCTCGATCGCGCCCAGGGCCTCCTGGACGCGCCGCGGGCTCTCGGCGGGCACTAGGAACCGCGAAGCCGTTCGACTCGAGGGCTCGAGCTCGCGCCAGCGCGCCGGGCTCGAGCCCTTCAACCGTCAAGCCCCGCGTAGCGCGCTGCAGTGCAGCGCGCAGGATCGCGACCGACGGCCATCGCCATGCAAGCTTCACCTGGTGTTTGCGCCCCTCGTGCAGCGTCAGCTCGATGCTTGCGACGGCCTAGCCGGCGAAGCGCCTCGCAGGAGCGGCGCCGTGCCGTCCTCAGGCTCGATGCCTGCCGCGAGTTGCGCCAGCGCCGCTTCGTCGCGGCTCGCCCTTCGACGTCGGCCTCGTAGACCTTCTCGACGCCGTAGCGCGGATGCGCGAGCCGGTGCGGGAGCGCGCCGTCGTTCAGTCAGGAGCAGCGCGCCTGTCGTGTCGGCGTCGAGCCGTCCGACCGGGACGATTCGCTCGGGAATCGTCGCTCGACGAGCTGGACGACCGTGCGGACGCGCCCTGCGGGTCGCTGGCCGTCGTCACGGTGCCCGCCGGCTTGTTGCAGGAGGACGTAGGTGAGCGCCTGCGCCGTGACGGGCTCCCGTCGACCTCGACCCGGTCGCCCGCGTGGACGTAGGTGTTCAGCTGGCCGGGCTCGTCGTTGACCTTGACGCGGCCCGCCTTGATCAGGTCGTCCGCGCCGCGCCGGGAGGCGATTCCGGCCCTCGCGAGATAGGCGTTCAGGCGCACGCGCGTCATATATTCGCGGCGATGGCCCACTACGTCACGCTCGATGCGCTTCACGACGCAGGGATTCGCGGGTCTCCCGAAGTGGCGCGAGCGGATCGAGGAGGGCGAGCGGATCATCACCGAGGCCGGCGGCAAGCATGGTCGGCGTGTACGTCACGCTGGGACGTTACGACGTCGTCGAGATCTTCGAGGCGCCCGGACGACGACGTCGCGATCGAGATCCTCGATGAAGCTGAATCGTTACGGCGCGGAGCAGCACGGAGACGCTACGTGCGTTCACGCGCGCGGAGGCGGAGGAGATCGTGCGCAAGCTGTGAGCGGAGTACGCGTTCACCACCCCTGGACGAGCTCGGCGACGACTACGGCTTCAGGAAGGTGCGTGCGTCGTGCTCGGCGTGACGTGGCGTTCGGCGTGCAACGCGCTCGTCCTGCCGCCTGGGTTCCCGGGTTTCCATCATTGGCACGACCAATCAGGACGAGCTCTACTCGTGCACTGCGGCCGCGCGCGCGTCGAGATCGGCGACGAGGTTCACGGAGCTCGGCGAGGGCGGGCTGCTGCACGTCGAGTCGACGACGCGCGCGGATCGTCTCGAACGCGAGCGAGCATCCGGAGACCTCGTGCTGCTCGTCGTCGGCGGCAAGGACGGGTACGTCGAGCGCGACGGGCATCTCGTCGATCGCCGAGCGCGACCTGGCTCGCAAGGCAGGCCTTTGGCAGCGCTAGCGGCCCGTCGGTCGAAGATCTCAGAGCACTCGCGGCTACTTCCTGACGGAGTGGATGCCGCCGCTCCTCCGCGAAGACCGCCGAGCGCTCGCCGCCGCGCGTCGTGGCAGATCTCGGCGCGGGCGACGGCGGGACGCTCTGGCCGCTCGACCGCGCAGGCCTTGTCGGCGAGACGATCTATGCGCGGTCGACATCTCCGCGGAGCACGTCGCGCTCTGCGAGCGCCTCTCCCTGAAGGTGAAGGGCATCGTCTCCGACGTCGCGCACGTGACGAGTTGCCGGACGCGCTCCGTCGACGCGGTCATCTCGTCGCAGGTGATCGAGCACCTTCCGGACGACCGCGTGCTGGCGCCTGAAATCGCGCGGCTGCTGCGACCGGGCGGCTGGTTCTACGTCGCGAGCGTGATCCGCGGGCCGCACGCGTTCTGGCTCTACAAAGGCAAGCCGCCGGCACCGGAGCGGTGGCAGCTCGATCCGACGCACATGCGCGAGTACGAATCGGAGGAGCACTTCCGTTCGGTGCTCGCGCATCCCGGAGCTGCGAGTTCGACGTCGTGCGCTCGTCGCAGCTGAAGTTTCCGCTCGACGGACTTCGCCTGTTCCGCATCGCCGCGCGTCGCGCCGTCAAGCGCAGAGCAGCTGCCGGAGCTATCATCTGCACCTGCCCGCCGTGGGTCGCGAGGCGCGCGCCGCGCGCTGGGCGTCCTGATTCCCGGCTACCGCTGGGTCGAAGCAGACCGCAGGCGCGGCATAGTCACACGTCTTGACACAGACGCGCCCAGGGACAGTCCCTGGCGCACGCTCGAGAGTGCGAGACGTCCAAGGACTGTGCCGTGGGACGTAACGGCTCGTAGACGGGCGTGTGACTTACGCGCTGCGCTGCTCGGCGACCGCGTGCAAGCGCTCACGCAGGTCGTCGACGTCGCCCGGCAGGTCGTCGAGCCGCGGCAGCTGCGACAGGCTCTCGAGCCCGAAGACGCGCTCGAACATCGGCGCGTCGTCTTGTACTTCACCGCGCCACCGTGGGCGCCGTCCTCGCGGCCCGCTTCGGTGATCAGTCCTCGCTCCGTCAAGCCCGGCGACGGCGGAGTCCGCCGCGACGCCGCGGATCCGCGCGATCTCCGGCCGCGTGCACGGGCCGAGGTACGCGACGATCGCGAGCGTCTCCGAGCGCCGCCTGCGAGAGCCCGCGCTGCACCGGCCGCTCGAACAGCCGGCCGCACGCCTCGGCCGCCTCGCGCGACGCGCGGAAGGCCCAGCCGCCGGCCACCGACTCGAGCACGATGCCGCTGCGACCCTCGCGGTAGCGCTCGCCGAGCAGGCCCGAGCGCCATCTCGACGCGCTCCGCGGTCGTCGTCCGCCGCAGCCGCCAGCTCGTCCACGGGCAGCGGCGCGATGGCGACGACGAGCAGCGCCTCGAGCGTCCGCGCGAGCTGGTCGAGCGGATTGGCGGTGACTCAGGCGGAGCGGACGTTCCACGCGTGGTCCTTTCGTTCGCGGCGGCGCTCTCCTGCGCCACCCTACTGACCCGGATGGGAGCGAACGGAGCCGCCTGGCTGATCCGCGATCTCGTCCGGCGCTGGCGCAGCTCCAGCAGCGCGAGGAACGCGACCGCCTGCTCGGCGCGCGACAGCCCGTCGACCTCGGCGTCGAAGTCGAAGCGCGTGCGCCGCGCGCAGCAGCGCGCGGAAGCGCTCGAGGAACTGCGCGACCGGCGGGAAGCGCAGCGCCATGTGCGCGAGCGAGACCGTCGGGCGGCTCCGCGGCGAGCAGCCGCACGCACGTCGCGCGAGCGCTCCGGATCCTGCGGCGCGAGCCGCCGCTCCGGCTGCGGGCGCGAGCGGCGCCGGCCCGAGCCGGAAGAAGCGGTCGCGCTCGGCGCCAGCCGCTCGGCGAGCCACGCCGGCCGCCTCCTTCATCCGCCGGTACTCGGCGAGCCGCCGCGCCAGCTCCTCGGCCGCCTCCTCGGGCTCGAGCTCGCGACAGCTCGGCCGCCTCGTCCTCGAAGAGCCCGCGCGCCTTCAGCTCGAGCAGCGCGCGCGACGAGGACGAGGAACTCGCCGCACGCATCGAGATCGAGCGCGTCGCGCTCGGCCAGGCGCTCGACGAACGCGACGACGATCCCGGCGACGTCGACGTCCGCGAGGTCGAGCTTCCTCGCGTGAGGACGAGCGTCAGCAGCAGGTCGAAGGGCCCCTCGAACGCGTCCGAGGTCCAGCTCGAGCTCGCGCACGATCATCGCGGCGGAACCTAGCGCCCGGAGCGGACGCGGCCCTTGGGGACGGCCATCGCCGGCCCCGGTGCGACGCTTCGACGGCGCGCGCGGCCGGTCGCCACTCGCTCGGCGTCCTCGGATGAACTGCCACCAGATGAAGAACGCCGTCGAGAGCGACGAACACGACGATCGAGACCCAGGCGTTCAGGCGCAGGCCGAGGAAGTGGTGCGCCGGGTCGATCCGCAGCAGCTCCTCGAAGAAGCGCCCGAAGCAGTAGTAGGCGACGTAGAGCGCGAAGAGCCCGGCGGCCGGATCCTGAAGCGCCGGTCGATCCAGAGCAGGATCGCCGACGCCGATCAGGTCGTAGATGAGCTCGTAGAGGAAGGTCGGGTGGAACGTGTCGTGGTCGAAGTACTGCCGGCGGGCCGGTGCTGCGGGTCGATCTCCAGGCCCCACGGCAGGTCGGTCGGCTTGCCGAAGAGCTCCTGGTTGAACCAGTTGCCCGATGCGGCCGATCCCCTGCGCGAGCAGCAGGCCCGGGCGCGACGGCGTCCATGAAGAGCCGGACGCTCTGGCCCGAGCGGTGCACGATCCACGCGCCGGCGAGGCACGCCGAAGAGGATCCCGCCCCAGACGCCGAGCCCGCCCTGCCAGACGGCGAACGGCCCCACCAGTGGTCGGGCACCTCGTTCCAGCTCGTGATGTCGTGGTAGAGCGCGCGCGCCGACGATCCCGAACGGCGACGCCCCAGACCGCGACGCGGAAGACGAGATCCCAGTCGCCGCCCCAGCTGCACCCAGCGGTACCCGGTCAGCGCAGACGCACGCCGCGATCGCCGAGCAGCAGCATCAGCCCGTACATGTGGATCGTGCAGCGGCCCGAGGTCGATCGATGCCGCTCGACGGCGACGGGTATGGAGGCGAGGAAGCTCACCGGCACGAGGATTCTGCCGGTAGCCGCAGTAGCCCTGCCTGTTAGAGCAGGATCTTCAGCGCCAGCTCCGGCTCGAGCAGCCGGAAGCGAGCAGGTCGATCGCGAGGTGCAGGTCGACGTCGTGGCGCATGCGCGAGCTCGGCCGCCGTCTGGGCCCCGTAGCCGGCCATCTCGAGCTGTTCGGCCCGCCAGGCCTCGACGAGCTCGGTCTCTTCCCGATTCTCGGTGTCTGCCGCAGTCGTCACCGTTCTCTTATTCGGACGAAGCGGCCGTGTGGTTCTCCCCTTACCGGGTGATCTGTCGGCCGAGCTCCAACATCTGGCCCCTGGTCAAGGTCGCCCTCGAGGCGGAACGTGCGGCCGCCCTCGGTCCAGATCAGGACGTTCCCCGCGAGCCGCGGCTCGTTGCCAGGACCTCGCCGGCCCCGGTCTCCCAGAACAGGACGCGGCGCCGCCTTGAGCCAGAGGCCGAACGAGCCGATGGGCAGGTCGACGCCGGTCTCGAGGCCCGCGAGCTTCTTCACGATTCCCGTCTGGTCATTCGGGAGCCCGGCGAGGAGCACCTGCTTCCCGCGGTGTGGAGCAGCGTCGCGATCAGCCCGGCTGCGCATAGAAGCGCTCGGCCGCGGCCTCTGAGGACGAGCGCACGCCGGAGCGTGCCTCGTCGCGCGGGCGGCAGCGCCGGCCCGAGCCCGGCGAGCGGAGCGCGCGCGGCCGGCAGCGCGTCTCGACGCGCTCGATCGTGCCGCGCCGATGTGGAAGAAGCGCAGGATGCGCTGCGGGCGTCCGGCACCGCCAGTGCGATCCGGAGCGCATGGAGTATCACCCAGAGGAACAGGGCCGCGTCAAGCTTGCAGGGAAACGCTTGCTGGGCTTGGACGAAAGTCGGGATTTCGCAACCGTGGTTGAGACTGTTCCGGCCATGGCCGCGTGGCTGCGACCGAGGAAAAGGTAAAGATGGGCGGTAAAAGATGATCCACTTCCGGCGCCCATGGAACCGGACCTCATCCATCTTTTACCCCACATCTTTTACCTCAATGAAATGACCGTTCCGCGAACTGCCCCAGTCCGATCGGGCGAAAGAAACGTGGAGCGCACGGCAGCAGCGGTCAAACGACCCACGCGCCGCTGCGTTCGGGGAAATTCTGCGCCCGAGACGGGGCGCACTCCGCTCACCGTTTTTTATGTGCCCCAGAATCGCGACGAAAAAGCCGGGGCTTTCCGCTCAAGTCGAGGGGCACCGCTGGCATGGAACGCCGGGGATCGGTCCCATGTGAATTCAAAGCGGCCATGAAGGGAAAGGAGAGGGGATATTCATGGCCGCTTTGAACTCATGGGGCGAAATGCACTCTTTTGCGCCTCGTCCCGCCCCTGCGGTGCATTTGGGGGCCTCGTCGGTTTCAGGCGCAAGCTTCCCTCAACACACACAGCGCTGAAGCGCTGGGCTATGCTCGGATGTCCCTGGCCGTGGACAGATCGGAGGAGAGCAGTCACTCAATGGATCTTTCAGCCGCGAAAAACTCGACTTCCCCGACCATGCCTCCCACAGCTCCTTTGCTGAGCTTGACGCACCCCCTGCCAGAGGAAGTGACTCGCCCCGAAATCCATTGTTTTGCCGTCGATCTTGAGGCAGCTTCCTCCGAAATCCAGAGTACCCAAAAGAGTGCCACGGCAATCCTCCAGCCGGTCTTCGGCTGGGTTTTTGGCGATGCAGGATTTTTGGTGACGATAATGACCGATGAAAATCGAGATGGTTTTGCGGAGGTGTCCTTCATTCAAGAAGACAAGCCGGATCAAACATTCCTCCTTCATTCCTTAAAGTTAGTCTGGCGACCTACGCGGAGTGGCGATTTCTTTAAGGCCTTCGATGGTGAAATCGCGGTCGGTGTAGGTCACGTTGTGCCTGATGCGAGAGCCATCGAGCAGGGTCGATGAATCCGGTCGCGCTCCGCCCACTGCGAGATCGGCCGGGATGTGGTGGCCGGCGTCGGCGACCACGCGGGTGGTGTCGATGCGGCGGAGCAGTTGCCCGGAGCTGGCGTATTTCTCGACACGGAGCGGGACGAGGCGCCGCACGTCGATCCAACTCCGCACGCTGCCATAGATCGAGCGTTCGCCTTTGCCCGGTTTCGATTCGAGGATCGGGCAGTTCACGCCGTCCACCTCCTCGGTGCCGACGATCGCCTGCTGGTCCCACGCGAAGAAATTCTCGACGACGTCCTCATACGACAGGTCGCTGCCGAGCAGCGGCTCTTTCAGGTCGTCGATCGGGCGCACGGGTATTCGGCGGCACGAAAACGGAACCGCTTGCGGGACGGTTTCCAATTTTCCGGAGGAGCACGGATTCGCCCTTCCGTTCCTTCGGATAAAGCACCTGATACACGACCTCGGAAGAATTCTTCGTCCGGCGTTCCTTGATTTGAAGCTGGAGCGTTTCCTTGGTCGCCCCCTTGATCTCCATCCGCAAGCGCACATACGACGCGCCGTCCTGGCGGAGCGCGCTGAGCCGGGAAGCAAGGTCGTTCGCTGTCATCGGCGATGGGCTTTCGGCGGCGCGGGAGGAGAACGCGAGCGTGAGGCCAATGATGGCAGCAGCCACGGGAGGGACATTAGGCGGAATGGTTTCATATGAGTTGATGCGCGGGTGCCGGGGTGGGGGATGTCAGCCGTGCAAGGCGTGGCTCGGCGTGAGACGGGAACTCCGCCAGGCGGGATAGATGCCGCTGAAAACGCCGACCACGACCGCGATGGCCACGGCCATGACGAGAAGCTGCGGGTTCAACTCGGGCTCGAGCAATCCGCGGATGGCCGGCGTGGTGACGAGGAGCTTCACACCGACCACGCCGATCAGCACTCCGCCCACGCCGCCGAGAAACCCGAGCAACGCCGATTCCCACAAAACCATGCGGACGATCCGGCTGCGTTTCCAGCCGATGGCGAGCAGCACGCAAATCTCCTGGGTGCGCTCGAAGACGGTCATGAGCATCGTGTTCATCACCCCGAGCACGCCGACGAGGACGGCCAGCAGCGAGGTGCCCCAACTCATCGCGCTGATCATGCGATAGGCCTGGCTGTCGCGGATGTGCTCGCCGGCGATGACGGCGCGAGCCTCGGGCACGAGACCGGTGATCTGCTCGCACAGCCGCGTCAGCTCCTCCTTGGTCGTCCCCGGCGTGACGCGCAGGTCAATGATGTTGATCTTGCCTTGGTTGCCGGTGATCTCCTGGAGCAGCGGCAAAGACAGGATGACCGATCCGTTTTCGACCACCGCGCCACCATCGACGATCCCGACCACGGCGAGTTCCTCGGTTTCGAGTTGGAGGGTATCGCCGACTTTTTTCACCAGCACTTCAGCGGCAGTTTTGCCCAGGACGACGGCGCGCTCGGCGTCGTCGTTCGGCAGGCGCCCGGAGACGATCTTGAGGTTTTTCCAGGAAAAGCCGCCCCACTGCCGCGCGGACACGATCATCATCTCCGCTTTCTCGACGCTGATCAGGTCCACGAGCAGGGTGCAAGTTTCCGCGACATGTGGAAGCGGAGTGATGCGTTCGACGACGGTGGCACTGAATGGTTTGGGCGTCAGCGCGCTGCCCATGTTGCTGACCACGATGTCGGTGCCGCGGGATTTCATGCCGGTCTGCCAGCTCGTTTCAAAACCGCGCGAGATTCCGACCAACGCGACCACCGCGGCAATGCCGATCGCGATGCCCACGATCGTGAGCCCGGTGCGCACGGGCCGCCGCATCAGTCCGCGGGTGACGACGGTGAAAAAGGTCATGTCGGTTCTTTGTTGAGCGCGTCGGAGACGATGCGGCCGTCCTTCATCTCGATGATGCGCGCGGCCTGGCGGGCGATGCCCAGGTCGTGCGTCACCAGGATGAGCGTGAAGTTTTGCTCGCGGCGGAGACCCACGATCAGGTCGAGGATCAGGTCCGCGTTTTCGCTGTCGAGATTGCCCGTCGGCTCGTCGGCGAGCAGGACTGACGCGCCATTGGCGAGGCTGCGCGCGATGGCGACGCGCTGGCGTTCTCCGCCGGAGAGCTTGGCGGGAAAATGATGCAGACGCGTTTCGAGTCCGACGGCTTTCAGCAATTCGATGGCCCGGTGTTTTCGCTCGGAGACGGAGCGGTGCGTTTCAAACATCGGGATCTGCACGTTCTCGAGCGCGGTGAAAGTCGGGAGCAGATGGAAGGCTTGGAAAATGAAACCGATCTCGTGGGCGCGATACGAGGCGAGATCGGCGCGCTCCGCGAGCGAAGCGCCGCGATACTTCAGCGTGCCCGCGCTCGGATGGTCGAGCGCGCCAAGCATTTGGAGCAGCGTGGATTTTCCCGAGCCGCTCGGGCCTACGATCGCGACAAACTCGCCTTGCTGGATGCGAAAATCGACGCCGCGCAGCGCCTGCACCTGCCCGTCGTCGTATTCCTTCTTCAGCCCGCTGGCTTCAAACACCCAACCGGAATCTCCATTCGGGATCGCCATCAGTTCAACCGTTGCTTGGCCAGTTCCTGGCGGGTTGTGCGCGCTACCCCGAGCCACTGGGCGCCAACCCGCGGGTCGGCAAGATTGATGAACAGATCATGCACCGCGGCGCCGAAGGTGCGAAAAGGCGGGCGTTCCTGCTCCACGTTCGGTTCGAGCGCGGCAGCGTGCTCAGGCAATTCCGGGTGCGGCAGCCCGGAGCGCCAATGGTGGACGCCGTGATACGGCTCGTGGAGCAGCGTGAAGTTAACGAACGCGGCCACCCAGCCCTCCGCCACGATGCTGCGCGTCGAGCTGTTCACCGTCGAGCCGGTGAGGCCGACGTGCTCCACATACTTGCGAAGGCTTTGCATGTTCGCGGCCAGCCACGCCGGGATGAGATGCAGCCAGAGGAAATATTTCCACGCATCGAAGACCGCGACCGCCGTCAGGATCGCAGTCCAGATGACCGCCGTGACCGCGAACTCCGTCCAAATGCGCCGACGCAATTTCTTGTTCCGAATGGGCGAACCGCTGCGGAGGAAGGTCCGCACGAAAGAAACGGCGTGAACAGCAGTCCCATCGTGAGTTCGAGCACAGCCGCCAGGACGCGCGCCCCGCGCGGCATCTGCGGATGGACGAAGGGCCAGAGCTCTTCGTCGCGCTCGGAGGCGAGGTAGGCGTGGTGCAATTGATGCGCCGCGCGGTAAAGGCTGAAGCTCATCAGGCTGAAGATGCCGATGATGATACCGTCGACTTCATTAAGCAGCCGGCTCTTGCGCAGCAGCCCGTGCGACGCCTCGTGAAAGCCGATCAGCATGCCGTGCATGAGATGGCTGGAGATCAGGACCAGCGGCGCGGCGAGCCAGTAGTTTGCGCGATACACGGCGAAGCCCAGCGACGCCTGCGTGAGGAAGAACAGCGCGGCGAGCACGTGGAACGCGGCGCGGCTGAGCCAATGCGGCGCGTGCGGTTCGATCGAAGTCTCGATGGTCGGCGTGGCATTCATCACAGTTCGTGGGTCAGGGCGGCGATGCTGGTTTCGGGCGAGCGGCAGGCACCGGCGAGCAGATTCTGGAAGATGCGCCCAAGGTTTTCCACCTCCGCCTCCGGAAAGAGTTTCGGTCGGAAGAGCCACACGACTTCGAGTTGTTCGGCTTCCTCCGTGATTTCGCAGGCAAGGTGAAAGCGGGCGGTGCCAGTCGAGCGCATCCGCAGTTTCGCCGACATGCCGGGCAGCGCCACGTCGGGGATCGGATGGTTTTGCAGCGCGAAACGCACTTCGAAAATCGGATTGTGCCCCGGCGCTCCCGCATCGCCGAGAGCGCGGGCGAGTTCGGCAAAGGGCATGGCGTTCGCGAAACAGTCCACGGTCGTCTGATGCAGCGCGCGCAGCCCGGCGGAAAACGAGCGCTCGGGCTCGACCCGACCGCGCAGCGGCACAATCCCCGCGAAGTAGCCCATCGTTTCGTTCATCGCCTGCTTCGTGCGGTTCGCGACCGGCGTGCCGACGAGGATGTCCTGCGCGCCCGTCCAGCGTGACAGCGCGACCTGAAACGCGGCGAGCAAGGTGCTGAAGAGCGTCGCCCCGCTCCGGCGGGCGAGTTCCCGCGCGGCCTTCGCAAGCTCGGCGGGAAAATGGGAAATCATGCGCTGATGCGCGCCCGAGGCGGTATCCGGCCCCTCGATGGCGCTCCAGATTCGGCGATAGCCCGCGAGCTGCGACTTCCAAAAGCCGCTCGCGGCTCCAGCTCGGCCGGCTGCCAGAACGCGCGCTCGGCGGCGGCCCATTCGCTGTAGGTTTGGGGCACAGGAGGTAGAGTATTCGACAGCCCCATCACTCCCACGGCGACTGCTTTGCGGAAGCCGGACAACCCCATCACGTAAGCCGTGCACAGATCCTGCACGAAGACACCCAACGACCAGCCGTCGGCGATGGCGTGATGGATCGAGAACACCAGGATGTGGTCGTTGGCGGCCCGTCGCAACATGTCCACCCGGTAGAGCGGCCCTTGCATTAGATCAAACGGCAACCGGTAAGTCTCCTTCATCAGTTCCTCGAGCGCTTCCGGCCGCGCTTCGGCGGAAGAGAGTTCACGGTAGCCCCAACAATGCTCTGCCGCTGGCCCGGATCATCTGCAAGACGCGCTCTTTTCCAGGCAGGAAGGAGATGCGCATGGCCTCCTGCCGGTCAGCGACCCGCTGGATGGCCATCTCGGCTTCCTTAAAAGTGATCCTGCCCTTTATTTCGACGAAGCCGCAAATATGGTTTGCGGGATCCGCCACCGCCACCGGCGACGTCTCCCACAACTCCCGCTGGGGAAAGGTGATCGGGTGGAGGCGGGCTTCCCCACTTTCCAGCCGTTGTCTCAAAAGCGCGCGTTTGTCTCCGGACACGGTGTCGGCTCGGCTGGCTAGCGCGCGGCTCATTTCGGATCGGGAACTTCGTCCGCAGTGGCGTCGGCGCCGAGCAGACGGTCGATGTCCTCGTCGGACAACGCCTCCAGATCGACATCCCCGGTCACCGCGGCTTCCACCGGAGCCGCGGCGGCCGCAGGTGCTGGAGTTGCGGTCTTGCCACCCATGTGGCCGGCGATGAGCGACGCGATTTGGCCGATGGTGCGAGCGCGCATCAGACTGGTCGGTGGCAAAGCCACGCCGATGGCCGCTTCGAGCGAGTTCTCGATTTCGACGCCCATCAGCGAATCCAATCCGAGATCAGTCAGCGGCTGGTCGTCGCGCAGACTGTCTGGCTTGACGCGCAAGACGGAGCCGACGACATCGCGCACCGCTGCGGCGATGATCGGTTCGCGATCTTTCGGCGCGGCGGATTCGATCTTGAGCCGCCAGTCGCTCGTCACGCCGCCGCCTTCCTGACCTTCGACGGATGCGAGAATGCGCTCGAACAGCGGATTCTCCTGCATGCTGCGGAAGAATTGCCGCCACTTCGCCCAGTCCACGCGGATCGCCGCGACCTGCGTGTTGCCGGCGACGAGGGACGATTCGAGAAGCGACATCACTTCACCCGGTGAGAGTTCCGTCGTGCCTTGCCGCGCGAGGAATTCGGCGACGCGTTCGTTGCGCGCGACGTAACCTTCGCCGCCGAGCACGCCCCAGTTCATGGTCAGCGCTGGCAGGCCGAGCGCGCGACGGTGATGGGCGAGCGAGTCGAGGAAGGCATTGGCCGCGCCGTAATTGCCCTGCGCCGGATTCCCAAAGATGCTGGAGATGGACGAGAACATTACGAAGCAATCGAGCGGGAGATCCTGTGTGCCCTTGTGCAGCAGCCATGCGCCATACGCCTTTGGCGCCATCACGGTCCGCAGGCGCTCGCGGTTGAGCGCGGCGAGCGGCGCGTCGTCGATGACCATCGCGAGGTGAAACACGCCGCGGAGCGGTTGATCGCCCGCGCGGATTTCCGCGAGCAGTCGGGAAACATCTTCGGCTGAACCGGCGTCGGCGCGCACCACCTTCGCGTTCACGCCGCGGTCGCGCAGGCTCTGGACGAAGGCTTCCGCTGCTGGTGTCGCCGCGCCGCTGCGACTGCTGAGCACGAGGTGCCGCGCACCGCATTTCACCAGCCACTCGGCGAGCACTTTTCCGAAGCCGCCGAACGCGCCGGTGATCAGGTAACAGCCGTCGGGCTTGATGGCGAACGGCGGTGCGAGCGGTTCGCCGCGCCGCGGCACAAACGCCTCCGGGAAGGACACGACGACTTTGCCGATATGCTTGCCACTCGCCATGAGCCGGAACGCCGCGTCGATGCGAGACGCCGGGAAGGAACGGAAGGGGAGCGGCGTGAGCGCGCCTTTCTCGACCAGTTCGGCAAGCTCGCCGAGCATCTCCCGCGTCAGCGCTTCATCGCCGCTGAAGACGGCGTCCATCGCGACGACGTGGAACGACGCATTGCGCCGGAGCGACCAGAGCGGGATGCGCGAGTTCTGGTAAATGTCGCGTTTGCCGATCTCGATGAAGCGGCCGAACTCCGCGAGGCACGAGAGCCCCATCGGGATCGCCTCGGCGGCGAGCGCGTTGAGAACGACGTCCACGCCGCGCCGGCCGGTGAGTTCCATGACGGCTTCGGCGAAGTCGCCGCGCCGCGAGTCGATCACATGCTTCACGCCGAGCGTCTTGAGCAGCGCGCGTTTGGTTGCGCTGCCCGCCGAGGCGATGACTTCCGCGCCGAGGTGATGCGCGATCTGGATCGCCGCCATGCCGACGCCGCCCGCGCCCGCGTGGACGAGGATACATTCGCCAGCGCGGAGGTGCGCCACGCTCTTGAGCGCATGCCACGAAGTCATGAAGACCACGGGCAGCGTCGCCGCTTCCTCGAACGACAGTTTGCCCGGAATGCGGCGGACATCACCGCCGCGCGCCAGCGTCTGCGTTGCCAGGCCGAACACCGCGAGGCCAAACACGCGATCGCCCGGCGCGACGTGCTTCACGCCGGCACCGACGGCCTTGACGACACCGCCAACCTCGTCGCCGAAGATGCGCGCATCCGGCGCCTCGCCGGGATAAAGCGCGAGCGCCTTGAGCACGTCGCGGAAGTTCATGCCCGCGGCTTTGACGTCGATCAGCACTTCACCCGGCCCGCAGGGGGCAGCGCGAACGGCGCGAAGCGCAGCGTGTCGAGGTGGCCGCGCTCGCGGGACTCGAGGCGCAACGGCACCGCCGGATCGAGCGACTGCTGGACGGACGGACGTCCTCGCGTGAGGCGTTGTGCGTAGCGGGCTTCGCCACGGAAGGCGATTTCGCGCTCGGCGTCGTTGCGCGGCAGTTCGCTCCAGAGCAAGGTGGCATCGGACTCGGAAGCCACCGGCGGCAGATCGATCCCGCGGCAGGAGAGGTTCGAGTATTCGTTGAGGATGACCCGGAACAACCCGACGCCGGGAGCCTGAGCCACCGTCGTCGCGGCCGTCTCGCGGCCCACCGGCTGGGCCCCGCGCGTGACGGCATCGATCCGCACTTTGCCTCCGGGATTGGTCGCTTCGAGCGCCTGGCTGAGGTGCAGCAAAGCGTCGGTGCCCATGAGCGAATCCGCGACTTCCGCGGGTGCGTCGAGCCCCCAGAGGTAGATGATTCGCTCGACCGGCGCTGCGGTCGCGCAGGCTGCGAGAAGTTGCGTCCAATCCTCCGGCGCTTCCGCGCGCAGGGTGAAAGTGTCGGCTCCGGTCGCGGCAAATTGTTTGCCGGGCCGTGCGATCCGGCAATGCGCTCCGGCGGCGCGCAGTTGCGTCGCCAGTTGCCCGCCCAGCCCGGAGGCGTCGGCGAAAATGAGCCACGATTTTTCCGCGGGCGTTTCCACCGGCGCGGCGGCGGCTGCAGGTTGCTGCCAGGCCTTTCGTGCGAACAGTCCGATCTGGCCTTCACCACCCGAAGGTCCAATCAACCCCGGCAGCGAAGTCGCTTCGCCAAAACCTGCCTGTGTCAACGCTCGCTCCCATTGCGCACGCTCCAGCAAAGGCTGATCCGGACGCAGCTCGCGGTCGGTGAACCGCCACCAACCGCTCGTGAGACCGAAGACCGTCTCGGTCCACAACTGCGGCGTCGCCGTGTCCATGAAGACGAGGCTGCCGCCCGGCGTCAGCAGATCATGCAGATGGCCGAGCGTCGCGCGGACATCGCTCACCGCGTGCAGCACATTGGTGCCGATGATGAAGTCGAACGATCCTGCGGCGAGATCCTGATCGGTGCCCGGTTTTTCGAGATCGAAAATCTTGCACTCGACTTCGGGGAACGCGGCCAGCTTTTGCAGCGCGCCGGGAAAGAAGCCCGCCGAGACGTCGGTGAACGTGTAGGCGTGCAGGCCGCGCTCCAGCAGCGGCAGCACCTGCGCCGCCAGGCCAGCCGTGCCGCCGCCGATTTCGAGGATGCGCAGTCCGCGGCCTTCCGGCAGATGGCGCGCGGCCTCCTGCACAGCCGCGCTGATCGCCGCCAGCCAGTGGCTCGTGTAGAGGCCGTCGCCGTAGAATTGATCGAGCAGCTCCGCGCCCGCGCCGGAAAACAGCACCTGCACGGCGTCCTTTTCCCCACGCAGGATCGGGCCGAGTTCGGCGCAATTTCCCGCGCAGAGCAGACCCTCGGGCAGATGGCCGGAGTGCTGCGCGACGAAGGCCCGCAACGCTTCCTGTGCCGAATCCGCCGCAGCGGCAAATGCCGGAGTCGGGCGGTAACCTGCGGCGACTTTCTTGAACAAACCGCGTGTCACCAGGCTGGCCATCAAACGCTCAAAAACCGGCTGCATCGGCGTGGCGATGCGCAGGGAATCGGCAGTGAACTTCTTGCCAGCAGTCACACCCATTTCGCGCAAACCATGGGCGAGCTGCGCGGCGGTGAGGTCGTCGCCGGCGGCCATCGCCGCCTGCAATTCCTGACGGCCGCGGATGGCGATGACTTGTTCCAGCGCTGTCGCGGCGGCGGCTTGCAATTGTTCGAGTGGCAGCGCCGGGCGTAGCGCTGGCTGGGATGCCGACGGCGTGCGCTCCCAATCCACGTGGTAAACCACGTCGCGCGTGCCACCCGGCGCACCGGAACGGCGGACGCCCGAGACGCTGATCGCGCGGAAGCCATCGACGAGCACGCACGGCTGTCCAGCTTCGTCGTAGAGACTGATCCGGCCTTCGACGAATTCCTCGTTGCACTGCAAGACCCCGGCGCGCACGCGCACGGACGCGCCCGGCGAGCGGAGGAAAAGGATGCGCGCAAAACGCACCGGCAATTTCATGCGCGAACGGCGATCCTCGATGGTCGCGGCGCCGGCGGAGAAGGTTTGCAGCGCGCCGTCGAAGAGCACCGGATGCAGCGCGTATTCACCGGCGCGGGCGGCGATGACCTCGGACAACGCCACGCGGCCCGCCGAGTGACCCGCGCCCGCGGAGAGTTCGCGAATCGATCGGAATTCTTCGCCGTAGCGCAGCCCCAGATCGCTCATATAGCGATAGAAGCCTTCCACTTCGACCGGCTCGGTGCCGGGTGTCGCCGCGCTTTCCCAAGTCGTCGAGGCGAAGACCGATTCCGTGCGTTCGCCGCGCATCGAGCCCGACGACATGCAGCGACCACGCCGCGCCTTGATCAAAGCGGCTCTGGATCGCGAACGTGCGCTCGTTGGCGTCGTAGGAAAGCTCGATATGCACGCCCGAGGCCGGGTCGGGCAGGATGAGCGGTTTGCGGATTTCGAAGTCCTCGACGACGAACGCGCGGCCTTCAAACAACTGCACGCCCGCTTCGAGGACGAGGTCCACGAAGCCCGCCGCCGGGAAGATGATGTGGCTGTCCACCTTGTGATCTTTGAGAAACGCCATGTGGCGGGCATCGAGCCGGGCGGTCCAGGTCGGCGTCGCGCGCGGCAGACGAATATCGAGCAGCCCGCGCCCGCCCGGAGCGAGGCGGCCTTCGCGCCAGTCGCTCGCTTCATGCCACCAGCGGCTTTTGTCCCACGCGTAAGCGGGCAGCGAGAGCAGCCGGCGCGAGGGAGTCATCGCCGCAAAATCCAACGGCACGCCGGCACGATGGAGATCCATCGCGGTTTCGATCAGCGACTCCTGCTCCCGCTCGCGACGCATCGAAGACAGCACTGAAACCTTGGCACTGCGACCCGCGAGACATTCCTGAAGGGAGTGAACCAGCGCGGGATGCGCGCCGATTTCCAGCCACACGTCCACGCCGAATTCCGCCAGCGCATTGACCGCCGACGCAAACTGCACGGGCTGCCGCACGCCTCGTCCCCAGTGGACGGCGCTGCACGTTTCGCCGGGGCAACGCCCGCCGGTGACGGTGCTGAAAAACGGGACCGTGTCGGCCTGCGGCACGAGATCGGCGAGTGCTTTCTCGAGTTCTTCGGAGGCCGGCTGCATCAGCGGGTGATGGAAGGGATGATCGACGCGGACGAGTCGAGCGAAGACGCCTTGCGGCTCCATCTCGGCGAGCATTGCTTCGAGCGAAATGCGCGCGCCGGCGAGGGTCAGCGAACGCGGGCCATTGATGGCGGCGATCGTGACGGTGCGGTCGTGGCGCGCGATCAACGCACGCGCTTCATCTTCGCCCAGACCCAGGGCGAGCATGGTGCCTTCGCCGCGCGCGCAGCCATCCATGAAACGCGCCCGGAGCACGATGATCCGCGCGGCTTCTTCCAAACTGAACACGCCGGCGAGGCAAGCCGCGGCGATCTCTCCGACGCTGTGCCCGACGATCGCCGCGGGATGAATGCCCCACGACTTCCACAGCTCCGCCAGCGAGACCTGCATGGCGAAAATCGCCGGCTGCGCGATCTCGGTGCGTTGCATCTGCGAGGTCTCCTCGGTGCGAGCGAGTTCCTCGAGCAGGGAAAAGCGCGCCCACGGTTTCATCGCGGCGGCGCAGCGTTCGAGGGTCGCGCGGAAGACCGGCTCGTGGCGCATCAACTCGCGGCCCATGCCATACCATTGCGGGCCCTGTCCGCTCATCACGAAGGCGATGCGCGGCGGCGCTTCGCGGCGCGGAGTGAAGGCGGTGCGGACCTTCGGGCTCTCCTGTTTCACGCCGAAGCCGTCGAGTTCCTGAACCAGCTCGGTCATCGAATTTGTGACGATGGTGAGCCGATACGGGTGGTGATTGCGCCGCGCTCCGAGCGAATAAACGAGATCGGGCAGCAACGGGGAGTCGCCATTGGCGTGCGAACGCTCATCGAGCCATTGCGCGAGATGCAATGCGGAGCCGCGCAGCGCGTCCTCTGAGCGCGCGGAAAGGACGATCGGCCAGGCGCGTTCGGTGGGCGTTTCGTAATGCCCGTGGTGCGGACGTGGCGGCGCTTCCTCGATAATGATGTGCGCGTTGGCGCCGCCGAAGCCGAACGAGTTCACGCCCACCATGCGCGTGCCGTCGGTCTCCGGGAATGGTTCGAGCGTGGAGTTCACGCGCAGCTTCAATCCCTTGAAGTCGATGTTCGGATTGGGCGTTGCAAAATGGAGATTGGCGGGAACCTGCCCGTGCTTGAGCACGAGCACCGCTTTCACGAGACCGGCGACGCCGGCGGCGGTTTCCAAGTGGCCAAGGTTCGTCTTCACCGAGCCGATGAGCAGCGGGGATGCGGCCGGGCGGTCGGCGCACAAGGCCTCCGCGAGGGCGTGGGCTTCGATCGGATCGCCCACGGCGGTGCCCGTGCCGTGCGCTTCGACAAACCCAATCCGCGACGGCGCGATACCCGCGTCGATGCAGGCGTCGCGGACGAGCCGCGCCTGCGCCTCCGCGCTCGGGAGCGAGATGCCGTTGGTGTGGCCGTCCTGGTTCAGCGCCGTGCCGATGATCACGCCGTGGATCGGGTCGCCGTCGGCGATCGCCTGCGACAGGCGCTTCAGCAGCACCATGCCCGCGCCTTCACCGCGGACGAAGCCATTGGCCGAAGCGTCGAACGCCTTGCACTTGCCGTCCGGCGACAGCATCGAGGCTTGGGAGAAACCGATGAAACCGCCGGGCGTGATCATCACCGTCACGCCACCGGCGAGCGCGGTGTCGCCGCGTCCCGTCCGAATGTGTTCGCACGCCGCGTGGACCGCGGTGAGTGCGGATGAGCACGCGGTGTCCATGGCGACGCTCGGGCCGCGCAGGTTCAGGCAGTAGGAGATGCGGTTGGCGGCGATGCTGTGCGCACTGCCGGTGGGCGAATGTGGCGAAATGCCCTGGGAGTCCCAGGGCGTGCCCTGGATCACCTGGTAGTCGTTGTGCGAAATGCCAACGAACACCCCGAGGTCGGTGCCTTTTTCAAAATCGAGCACCAGGCCCGCGTCTTCGATCGCCTCCCACGCCGTCTCGAGGAGCAGCCGGTGCTGCGGATCGACGTAGGGCGCTTCGCGCGGCGAGATGCCGAAAAACTGCGGATCGAACTGGTCGATGCCATCGACGAAGCCGCCGCGCCGCGCGATGGACTTCCCGACAATTCCCGGCTCCGCATCATAAAAGCGTTCGACGTTCCACCGATCCGGCGGCACGTCGCTGACGGCCTCGCGGCCCTCGACCAGGAGTTTCCAAAGCGCGTCGGGGTGATTGATTCCGCCGGGGAATCGGCAACCGATTCCGATGATAGCAATACGGTCCTTAGACATTTGAATTAAAGGGTCTTGTGTGCGCACCGCACGAATGATCAGACAAACGCAATCCGTCAAGCCGTGAGCTCGGCAGATGAGAGCTAGATATGTCGCATAAGTCACAAGTAAAAACTGTGCAAGTGTGTGCAGTTTGGCATGGTAACCTGTGGGATGGCACGATCCGGACCGTATCTGAGCGAACGTTCGCTCGGCGGGCCATTCCCCGCAGGCCAGATTATGAGTGCAAAACCCAACACTCTGAGGCTGCCTTTAGACAGCATCGTGCAAAATCATGCACGCGAAACTTGCAAAATAGACCTCTCCGGGACTTATTAGACCCTCTCTAAGTGAAAAAAGGTCGCCAGCGGGCGGCGTTCAAAGTAGAGGAAGCTCTCATGTGCGGCATCGCAGGCATTATTGATCTCACCCAGCAACGAGCCGTGCCGGACGAAATCGTGCGGAGAATGGCGCGTGCCCTAGTGCATCGCGGCCCGGACGAAGAGGGCTTCTTTTTCAACCGGGAGTCGCGCTGGCGTCGCGCCGGCTGAGCATTGTCGGCCTCGCGGATGGCCAGCAGCCGGTGACCAATGAGGAGGGGAACGTCGTCGTGGTCTTCAATGGCGAGCTGTTTGACCACCTCGAAAAGCGGGCGGAGCTGGAAGCGCGCGGGCATCGCCTGGTGAAGCACTGCGACACGGAAGTCATCCCGCATCTTTGGGAGGAGCATCAGCAGGGAATGTTCGAGCGGCTGCGCGGGCAGTTTGCCATCGCGCTGTGGGACCAACGCGGGCGACGCCTGCTGCTCGGGCGCGACCGGTTCGGGATCTGCCCGCTCTACTGGACGCGGCAGGGCGACTGGCTGCTGTTCGCGTCCGAGATCAAAGCGCTGCTGGCTTCCGGCATGGTGCCGGCGCGGCCTGACCGGCGGGGCATCGACCACATCTTCACGTTCTCCGCATTGCCGGGGCCGATCACGTGCTTCGAGGGCGTGCAGTTGCTGCGCGCCGGGCACTTTCTCGAAATCACGCCCGGCAGCGAACGCGGCCGAGACGCCGAGATCGCGGACCGCGCCTATTGGGAAATGGATTTTCCCGATCTTGGTGACGAAGAACGCGGCGATGACCCGCGCCGTCTGGTCGATGAATTTGAGCAGGTCATGCTGCGAGCCGTGGACACGCGGCTGAAAGCGGACGTGCCAGTCGGCTCGTATTTGTCCGGTGGCGTGGATTCGAGCATGATCGCGGCGCTCGCCTGTCACCTGAAGGGCTCCGCGATCAACACCTACACGATCCGCGTGGACTCGCCCGAGCTGGACGAACTCGACGCGGCCAACCTCGTCGCAAGGCACATCAAAACCAAGCCACCGATCGTGCAGGAGTTTCGCGCGGAGGACGCGGTGAACACCTACCCGCAGCTCATCCAAGCCGCCGAGGCGCCGGTGATCGATACGTCGTGCGCGGCGTTGCTGCAGTTGGCCCGGCGCGTTCACGAGTGCGGCCAAAAAGTCGTGCTCACCGGCGAGGGCGCGGACGAGTGGTTGGTCGGCTACCCGTGGTACAGGCCGCCAAACTGATCGAGTATCTCGACATCCTGCCGGGCGTGCGCCTGAGCGACGTGGCGCGCCGCGGTTATCTGCGGCTGAAGAATGTGCCGCAATATCCACGCGAGTTCCGGCGCGGCATCGAGGAAGCGATCGGCGGCCCGAACGCGTGGATTGATTCCTACGGCCTGCTCGGTCTGTCCAAGCTCCGCTTTTATTCCGAGTCGATGCACGAGGTGCGCGAGCAGGCGAACCCGTGGGCCGATCTGCAGATCCCGCTCGCACGCGCCAAACGCTGGCATCCGCTGCACCGCGGCATCTGGGTCGCGGGCCGCGTGACCCTCGCCGGGCACCTGCTCCAGGCAAAAGGCGACCGCGTGGCCATGCATTCCTCGGTGGAAGTGCGGTATCCGTTTTTGGATGAGGAGGTCTTCGCGTTCCTTGCCAGGTTGGACCCGAGGTGGAAGCTGCGTGGTTTCCGCGACAAGCATCTGCTGCGTCTGCTGGCGGAGCGCTGGCTGCCGGCGTCCGTTTACAAGCGGCGCAAAGTGATCTTCCGCGCGCCGCTGGACAGCTTCCACATGGATCCGGAGCCAACGTTCGTCGGCCAGCTCTTGAGCGAAGAATCCTTGCGCCGCACGGGCTATTTCGACGCCGCCGCAGTGCATCACTGGCGGCGTGCTTTTCGCCAGATGCCGGCGGGCTCGCTGCCGCGTCTCTCCGTGGAGGGCGGCCTTGCCGCCGTGGTGGCCACGCAGCTTTGGCACCACCTCTACATTGACGCGAACCTGGCTGAACTGCCGGAGAGCGTCAGCGGAGCTTCTTGAGAATCTGCCGTCCGAGATTCTTGGTTTCCGGATCGTCTTTCTCCGTCTCGGGCATCGCGAGCCCCTTGGTGATGAACTTCCGCGCGTCCGCATCTCTGCCCATTTGCGCGTAGGTGCGACCGAGCTCGATGTAGTGCATGAGGCGATTGGTATTGAGCGCGATGGCCTTCTCGAAGCAGCGCACCGCGTCCTCGTATTTCGCGGGCGGCAGCTTGCCATAAGCAACCTGCGCGAAGGCGCGCTTCACGGCGCCAACATCGGCCAGCGCCCGATACCAACGGCCCAAGACGTGCCAGGCCAGATCGTTGGTCGGATCGAGTGCGATCACCTTATCCACCGCGATTTTGATAAGACGCGAGTTGGCGATCTGCTGCTTGGTTCCCTCGAGCGGCAGCATCTTCCCGTAGCTGATCGCCAGGGCGAGTTGCGTCTCCGGATCGTTCGGCGCGAGAGCCACCGCCCGCTGCGCATAGGCCACCGCCGTGTTGCCGAGCTGCAGTTTCTCACTGGCCTTCGTGGCATCACTCATCAGGTGCCGATACTCCCGCGCGATGCGCACCAGGAGTCTGACGTTATTCGGATCCAGCTTTTCCGCCGGAAGATAAAACTTCAGCGCCTCGGCGGCCTGCAGTTTGTCGTAAAAGACATCGCCCTTCTGGATCAGTTCCTCCGCCGATTCCGCACCCATCCCCGTGCTCGCGAGAGCCAGCGCCAGTGCTGCCGAGAGAGTGTTGAGGAGAAAGGCGGGTTGCATCACGTCAACGAAGTCGGGAACAGCTGCATTCATCGCAAATTGGGAACGGCTCGCCCGGCGGACTTCATGGCGCCGCGAGGTTCTCCCCATTCATTTTTGACCGCGGCTTCCACCAACCGGCCCGCGTTGAGGAGCTGCGCCTCGCTCAGCCGCGGCCCGATCAGTTGCAGGCTCGTCACGGCCACCTCGGCATCATGCAGCGGAATCGGCAGCGCCACCGCCGGGTTGCCCGCGAAATTCACGGCCACCGTATTTTGCAGTTCGAGCATGAGCGCTTCCATGAGCGCCGATTTTCAAATTCGGCGGAATCGGCGGCGGCGGCGTCTGCAAGGTCGGCAGAGCGATGAAGTCCACTTTCGTGAAGATCTCTTTGAGCGTGTTCTGCCACTCGGCTTGTCTCGCGACAGCCGATTCGTAACTGGTTAGGTAGGCGATCTGGCCAGCGCGGATTGCCGATTTTGTCCGGGCGGCTACACCCAGCGCAAAACGGAATCTTTTGTCGCTGATCCAAGCGCCCGCGGCGGCGATCGTATTGCCATCCTTCTTGGCCCGCTCCCACTCCTCCCGGACGCCGTCGTCGAGCGGGACGACTTGAAAACCCGTCTTGGCGAGAGCCTCGTCCACCGCTTGATCGATTTTCGGGTCGGTGCCTTTGAGAGTGAGACGTCCGATCCGAATTTCTTGTGCGGAAGGTTTGGCGGCCACGGCCGCGGCATAGAGGGCGGCGAACCCGTCCTGCAGAAGATCCATTCCTTGCACGGTGTGGGCGATGTCCTTCCCCATCGGCCCGACCGTATCGAGGTGCTCCGGTTCGATCGGGAATACGCCGTCGATGGGAACCAAACCATGCGTCGTTTTCAACCCAACGACGCCGCACCAGGCGGCGGGCACGCGGATCGAGCCGGCTGTGTCCGTCCCGAAGGCCACGTCAGCCATTCCACTCGCCACGGCCACCGCCGAACCGCAACTCGAACCTCCCGGGAGCAGCTTGCGCGAGCTGCTGAGCGGACTTGCGGGCGTTCCGAAATATTCGTTGAAGCCGGAGGGAGCGACCGCAAATTCGCTCAAGTTCGCTTTGCCAACGATCAGGACATTGCGCTGCCGCGCGATCGCCAGGCACGAAGCATCCTTCTCCGCGGGTGCGCGCTTCCTGGCCAGACGCTCCGAGCCAGCCGTCGTCACCACGCCCTTCATGTCGATGTTGTCTTTCACGGCCAGCTTCAACTGGTTGGTGTTCTCTGCGGGTGGCCAGTAGGCGATGAAGGCTCGATTTCCGGGGAGGCGCGAGTGGAAGCTCGGCAAGAGCGAGCAACCGCTTAAGAGAGCGATCGACGCCAGACCGAGCAGGAACGATTTGCAAACAAAGCAGCCGAAAGTTTTCCTTCTACAGCCCCGGCCAATCTATCTTCTCGGCGCAAGACAAAGCCAAAGACATGTTGCTGCCGGTTGTCTCAATGCGATCGCACATCGAGTTCTCGAGTTCCGAAACCGTCGCATCGAGCTCGCGATGGGGCGCAGCTGGAAGTTGGCAAAGAGGTGAATGGTCAGAACTGCGCGAGCCATCGCAGCGGCGAGAGGTTCGCGATGGCCGAGCAGTTCAAGCTCGAGTGCAGGCGTCTCTGCCCATCCGCGCAGCGGCGACGTTGCGAACCGCGAGGCTGAACCACAAGCAGGGATGACGTATGAACCGCTGAGTCGTAATCAGTGAACCTCATCCAATGAGCCTCGAAAACGAACAGAACCACTGGGCCAGCGCCGGCGCAGAGGCCGATGGGGCATGATTATTATGAGGGAAGCTGAAACTGAAATCCGGGGAAGTCCGGTGAAATCCGAAGGCCGATTACGATTATGATTGCTGATTACGAGTTGACACTTGGGGGTGAAACGGGCCTGGCTTCTCTCCAAACCGTTTCTTTCTGCTATGCAATAACTCCTGCCAGCGTGCAACCAGCGCAACAACGTCTCTGGCCTGATCCGCAACCGCTCGTCGAGCGGCTGGGCCAGGGACTTTTTCGCGAAAAGTTCCGGAATCGCCGGGTGTTTACCTGATGCGAGGGAGGGCGAGGCAGCACGCTGGCAAGGGCAGCTGGGAACCTGCGGCGGCGCTTGGGAGTTATCGCGTGGCCAATCCGGAACGGATGCCAAGCGGCGCACCTTGCGTGATTGCTCAATTTGAAAACAGAGGGATCGGATGTGGGAAGAGTGTGCCAGTGAAAGCGCGGCGCTGGGGCGCGAAGCGGAATCGCCGCTGTTGAAGCCGCGTCACAACTGTGCCGGGGTCTGGCAAGGGCCGAAGCGTTTTCTGGTCTGGCGATCCTCGTCGCAAAGGAATGGAGCTGGCGGTCGATGCCGCGTGAGGATGGGTGGAACTGGGTCAGACCGTTCGAGCGCAGGCAAACAGATTCTTTCTTCGGCGTTAGTGCGCTTGTTGTGGTGCCGATTCCATCCCGAAGCCGGACTGGCTGAATGCCCAATGGCTGGTTCCACGGCCAGCATGGAACGAGCGTAAGGCGCGCAGGAGATTGGTGGGCTCACAGGCGGGCCTGTGAGCGTCTGGCGTTTGCCGGCGGCGGTCCGATTCGCTCGGGGAATGGTTGCTGCCGGCCACCGCGGTTTTTGAGGAAACGGTCCGCGTGAGGAAGACCCGAGTTCGTGACGAAGCACTCTTGAGCCCGCAGGCGGTGCGCACCGGCGGAAATTAGGGACTTCCAGGCCAGCGATAGCGCAGCGGAAGTTTGTGGAATGCGCCTGGCGCGTATATCATTTCCACGACTTGTGAGAGGGGGGACGAACGCGATCCTACATGTGCACGAATCAAAAGTCCCGTGAAAGCGGGTGCAAGCCAAGGAGATGGCCGGCCGACGGGACCAAGTCCCAATGAAATCCACCCTGATTCCTGCTCAAAACAACAGGAAAGCCGCTGTTCAGGACTTTCTCCGCCGAGCGCCTCGCAGCGGCTTTCTGGCCGACGGCTCGCGGCATCGCTTCGTTCGAGGACCAGCAGCGCGATTGCCCACCGAGGGTGGGAAGCCACACACTTCGGCGTCGTTGCTGAGCGGCACGCTGGCGGCCTCCGTCCTCGGCGCATGGCGGCACGCGACAATCCGCTGGGACAACTGAAAGCCGGCGACACGTTCAACGAGATGGCGCTGATGACCGGCGATGCGGTGCTCGCGGACTTCATCGCCGAATCGCGCTGCGAGGTGCTGTTGATTCCGGTGTCGCTGTTCCAGTCTGTCATCGTGGCCGAGCCGGGCGCAGTGCAGCGGATTTCGCGGACCATCGCGGAACGGATGAAGACGGTCTTGACGGATCCGGCGAAGGCGGCCGCCGCGCTCGGTCAAAGCGATGACCCTTATGGTCTCAAGCTCAAGGGCGAGCGGCCGGAGAAAATTCTCGTCATCAACTGCGGCTCCTCATCGCTCAAATACTGTTTCTACGACACGGCGGATGAGTCGCGCCAGGCGCGCGGTCAGGTCGAACGCATCGGCATCGACGGCACGAAGCTCGCCCATCGCGGGCCGAAGGGCGAGGTCAAACGCGAGTTGCCGAAAGGCGGCTTTGCCGAAGCGTTCAAGGCCATGGTGGCCGAACTCACCTCGAAGGAGACGGGCGTCATCGGCGGCGCAGGCGAAGTGAGCGTGGTCGCCCATCGCGTCGTGCATGGCGGCGAGAAGTTCACGGAAGGCACGATCATCACCGACGAAGTGCTCGCGCAAATCGAAGCGCTCAATCCGCTCGCGCCGTTGCACAATCCGGTGAACGTCGCCGGCATTCGCGAGATGCGCCGTCTGTTTCCCGCCGTGCCGCACGTCGCGGTGTTCGACACGGCCTTTCATCACACGCTGCCGGCCTACGCCTATCTTTACGGCCTGCCCTACGAGCTTTACGAGAAGAAGGGCGTGCGCCGCTACGGCTTCCACGGCACGTCGCATCACTACGTCAGCTCTGCGCGCCGCGCAGTTTCTGAAGCGCCGCCCGAACGAGCTGCGGCTGGTGAGCTGCCATCTCGGCAACGGCTCGTCGCTCTGCGCGGTGGACCACGGGCGCTCGGTGGACACGACCATGGGATTCACGCCCGCCGAGGGCCTCATCATGGGCACCCGCTGCGGCGACGTGGACGCCGGCGTGCTCGCCTTCCTCGAACGCACGGAGAAGCTCACCGCTTCGCAGAGCGAGGAGATGCTGAACAAGAAGAGCGGCCTGCTCGGTCTGTCCGGCATTTCGAGCGACATGCGCGAAATCCTCAAGGCCGCCGACGAGGGCCAGCACCGCGCGTTGCTTGCGCTCAAGGCCTATTGCTACCGCGTCCGCAAATACCTCGGCGCTTACGTCGCCGCCGATGGGCGGATTGGACGCGGTGATCTTCACCGGCGGCATCGGCCAGGGCAGCGCGGAGGTCCGCGCGCTGGCGTTGCAGGGACTGGCCTGCATGGGCGTCACGCTCGACGAGCAGCGCAATCGCGACGCGCGCGGGTTCGACGAAGTGTGCCGCATCTCGACGGATGACTCGAAGGTGACGGTGCTCGTCGTGCCGACGGACGAGGAACGCATGATGGCGCGCGAGGCGTTGCGCGCGTTAAGCCGCTCCTACATCACGCGCGTGCTGGAGGCGCAGAAGCAGCAGCCGTTTCTCGTCGAGGTCTCGGCGCATCACATTCACCTCACGCAGGAGCACGTCGAGGCGTTGTTCGGCCAGGGGCATCAACTCACCAAACACGCCGACCTCTCGCAGCCCGGCCAGTATGCCTGCAAGGAACAACTCGCCATCGTCGGGCCGAAGGGCCGCATCGAGCGCGTCCGCGTGCTCGGGCCGGCGCGCAAATACACCCAGGTCGAGATTGCGATGACCGAGCAGTTCAAGCTCGGCGTGCATCCGCCCATCCGCGAGAGCGGCGACATCGCGGACACGCCCGGCTGCACGCTCGAAGGCCCGGCCGGCAGCGTGAAGATCGAGCGCGGCGTCATCTGCGCGTTACGCCACGTTCACATGACGCCCGAGGACGCGCTCCGCTACGGCGTGCGCGACAAATCGATCGTCCGCGTGCGCATCGCCGGCGATCGCGAGCTCGTCTTCGGCGACGTGCTGGTGCGCGTGGACCCGAGCTTCGCGCTCGCCATGCACATTGACACCGACGAAGCCAACGCGGCCAACGTCAAGACCGGCGCGCAGGGTTTCATCGAAGGAATCCAGAGCAGGGTGAGTTGCGGAGAATGAATCAGGGGAAAATCGATTTAAACAGGAGGCAACAGGGAACAGGTGGACCGTCTCCTCCAGACTGCATCCCGCCCAGCTCTCCTGAAGCCCGCCAGCCAGTCCCGGCCGGGCGGCCGCGGCCGTCTCGGCGTCGAGTGGATGGAGGCGGACGATGCCTTCACACAGCGTTCTGCTCGCGGCGCAGCGCACGGGCGTCACGTTTGCTGTGCTATCCGGCGAGAAGGACCCGGCCAAGCCGATCTTCGAGTTTCGTTTCCAGCACCCGGCGCAGCAAGACCGGAAGCATCTGGCATTGCCGCATCCCGGCGGGCGAGCTTCGCGGCGCCACGCTTTATGCCTACCGCGTCGAGGGGCCGCACGACCCGGAGCACGGGCAGCGGTTCGATCCGCGAGAAGATCCTGCTCGATCCCTACGCGCCGTCGGTGTTCTTCCCGCCGAGCTTCAGCCGCGAAGCCTGCGCGAAGCCCGGCCGACCGACGGTCGCGCGCCGCTGGGCCGTCTGCCGAAAAAGGAGGCTGCACCGGCGCCGCTCAGACAAAGGTCCGCGCTACACCTGCCGCGGACGCGATCGTTTATGAACTGCACGTCAAAGGCTTCACCGCGCGCGCGAACTCCGGAGTGACGCCGGCCAAGCGCGGCACCTTCGCCGGCGTGACGGAGAAGATTCCCTACCTCAAGGACCTCGGCGTCACGATCGTCGAGCTTCTCCCCGTCCAGCAGTTCGATCCGCAGGAAGGCAATTACTGGGGCTACATGACGCTGCACTTCTTCTCGCCCCACCAGCAATACGCGCAGGGCGAGGCCTTCGAGGAGTTCCGCGCGATGGTGCAGGCGTTTCACGCGGCGGGCATCGAGGTCTGGCTCGATGTCGTCTACAACCACACCAGCCGAGGGCGACGAAACCGGGCCGACCTACAGCTTCCGCGGCATCGACAACGACAGCTATTACCTGCTCACGCCGGACCTGCGGCACTACATCAACGACACCGGCTGCGGCAACACCGTGCGCACCGGGCATCCCGCCGGGCGCGTGCTGGTGCTCGAAAGCCTGCGCTTCTGGGCGCGCGAACATGGGCGTGGACGGCTTCCGCTTCGATCTCGCGTCCATCTTTCCCGCGCCGCCGATGGCACGATGGGCGTGCACGAGGCGTCGCTGGTGGCGGAGATCGGCCTGCTCGCGCGCCTGTTCAACGTCCGGCTCGTGGCCGAGGCGTGGGACATCTCCAGCTATCAACTCGGCCGCGGCTTTCCCGGCATGGCGTGGCTGCAATGGAACGGACAGTTTTCGCGACGACGTGCGCTCGTTCGTGCGCGGCGAGCCGGGCAAGGTGGGCGCGCTCATGCAGCGGCTCTATGGCAGCGACGATCTTTTTCCCGACGCCTTGCAGGACACGCGTCGCCCGCATCAGAGCGTCAACTTCCTGACCGCGCACGACGGCTTCTGCCTCTACGACCTGGTCGCCTACGACGAGAAGCACAACGAAGCCAACGGCCACGGCAACACGGACGGCACGAACGACAACCTGAGTTGGAACTGCGGCTGGGAAGGCGATGAGAACGCGCCCAGGAAGCGTGCTCGCGTTGCGCCGGCAACAGGCGAAGAACTTCTGCGCGCTGCTCCTGCTCTCCAACGGCATCCGATGATCGTGGCCGGCGACGAGTTCCTGAACACCCAGCGCGGGAACAACAATCCCTACAACCAGGACAACGAAATCACCTGGCTCGACTGGGCGCGGCTCGGAGCAGAACCGCGACGTCTTCCGCTTCTTCAAGCTCATGATCGCGTTTCGCAAGGCGCATCCGTCCATCGGGCGGCCCACGTTCTGGCGCGAGGACGTGAAGTGGTTCGGAGCCGACGGGCCGGTGGATCTCGGAGCGGAGTCCCGCTGCCTGGCTTACTTCCTCGACGGCGAATCCGTCGGCGACGACGACCTCTACGTGATGATCAACGGCCACTGGGAGGACCGGACTTTCACCGTGCAGGAAGGCGCTCCGTCCGCACTGGCGGCGCGTGGTGGACACGGCGAAGCCCAGCCCGGAGGACATCGCAGAGCCGGGCAAGGAACTCGACCTGGAGGGCGCAGACTACCTCGCAGAGCAAAGCGCGCGTCCGCGTGGTCGCGCCGCGAAAGGAGCGCGGGTGAGATGGAGCCAGGCTCTCCATTGTCCTTTGGTGCAACAGCGCGCTGCGCACAAATTGGGCAAAAGATCAAGTCGCAGGGAGAAAGTTTGAATGTCAATCGCGATTGCAGCCGACCATAGAAGATCTGAACGCAAGCCATGGGTTAAGGCGTTGCTTGCCGAGGTTGAAGCACGAATTTCTATCCGGCTGAGGAGGGCACGATGACGCAAGGAATAAAACCTTTCTGATGAGTCAATCGTGGCCAGATTCACGTGATCCGCCATGGCGAAACTGCCTGGACGGAACCGCGCCAACACACCGATTGTCGGACATTCCGCTCACCGAACGCGGTGAACGCCAGGCCTTGCGGTTCGGCGCGAGCATCTGCGCGGCCGACCTTTGCGCATGTTTTCACCAGTCCGTCCCAACGGGCCCGGCGCACTTCTGCGAATCCGGCTTGCCGGCGCGATAGCCCGGTCGATCCAGATTTGGTTGAGTGGAAACCACGGCGAGCATGACGGACTGACGAGGGCCGAAATCCTCGCTGACAAGCCTGGTTGGCAGGTGGCTTTCGTGATGGCCGCCAGGGGGAGAATCTGTGGCGGACGTAGGAGCCGAGCGGACCGGGTTATCGGCGGCGCCTGCGAGCCTTGATGACACGGTGCTGCTCTTCTCCAGCGGCGTCACTTCTCATGCGTGCGTCTTTGCTGCCCGGTGGCTCGGCCTCGATGCATCTCTTCGGGTGCTTTCTTTTTCCTCCTTAGCACAAACTTCACGCTCGCATTTTGGGGGCACGAACACGACAAAGCGAACCTGCGATCCGGCTCTGGAATGATGTTCGCCAGCCTGGGTTGATTAATTGAGGAGAGCCTGGCGAACTTCCAAAATGAGGAAAGAAGCGCAGAGGACTCCAACTCTCGAGAAATACAAGCGACAAGACATGCTCTGCTGTAAGCGAAAGGACAACATAGTATGGACAAGACATTCCCGAAACTCGGGGCGCCTGAATTACCGTGCCGTTGCTGAAGAAGTTCGGCAGCGCGCAGGCGCGTTCCCGCGCAAGCCGCCCGACCGCGCCCGAGGCCGTCGAAAGGTCCGCTCGACGCCGACCTGCTCCGCAAGATGGACGCCTGGTGGCGCGCGGCGAATTACCTCGTCCGTCGGCCAGACCTATCTCTACGACAATCCGCTCCTCAAGAAGCCGCTCAAGAAGGAGCACGTGAAGCCGCGCCTGGTCGGCCATTGGGGCACGACGCCGGGACTGAACTTCATCTACGTGCATCTCAATCGCGTCATCAAGGAGCGCGACCTGAACATGATTTACATCATCGGCCCCGGACACGGCGGGCCGGGCATCGTGGCCAACACCTGGCTCGAAGGCACCTACAGCGAGGTTTATCCGAACATCTCGCAGGACGAGGAAGGGATGAAGAAGCTGTTCAAACAATTCTCGTTCCCGGGCGGCATTCCCAGTCACGTCGCGCCGGAAACGCCCGGCTCGATTCACGAAGGCGGCGAACTCGGTTACGCGCTCAGTCACGCGTACGGCGCGGCGTTCGACAATCCCGACCTCATCGTGGCCGCGGTGGTCGGCGACGGCGAAGCGGAGACCGGCCCGCTCGCCACGAGCTGGCACTCGAACAAGTTTCTCAATCCCGCCACGGACGGCGCGGTGCTGCCGATCCTGCACCTCAACGGCTACAAGATTGCCAACCCTGCGTGCTCGCGCGCATCAGCCACGAGGAACTGGACCAGCTTTTCCGCGGCTACGGCTACACGCCGATTTTCGTCGAAGGCAGCGAGCCGGCGAAGATGCACCAACTGATGGCCGCGGCGCTCGATGAGGCTGTCGCTGAAATTCAGCGCGTTCAAAGCGCCGCGCGCGCAGGAACGGCAGCGTCGAGCGCCCGCGCTGGCCGATGATCATCCTGCGCTCGCCCAAGGGCTGGACGTGCCCGAAGGAAATTGACGGCAAGCGCGCCGAGGATTCGTGGCGCTCGCACCAGGTGCCGATGGGCGAGATGCACGAGAAGCCCGGGCACATCAAAATCCTCGAGCAATGGATGAAGAGCTACAAGCCGGAGGAACTCTTCGACGCAGAATGGCCGCTTCAAAGCCGAACTTGCCGAAATCGCGCCCAAGGGCGAGCGCCGCATGAGCGCCAATCCGCACGGCAACGGCGGCCTGCTCCTGCGCGACCTGCGCATGCCCGACTTCCGCAAATACGCCGTCGAAGTGAAGAAGCCCGGCGCGACCGATGCCGAGGCCACGCGCGTGATGGGCAAGTTCCTGCGCGACGTGATGAAGCTGAACATGGAGAGCAAGAACTTCCGCCTGTTCAGCCCCGACGAGAACAACTCGAACCGCTGGCAGGACGCGCTCGAAGTGACGAACCGCGCCTGGATGGCGGAGAAGTTTCCTACGACGACCATCTCGCGCCCGATGGCCGCGTGATGGAGATGTTGAGCGAGCACCAGTGCCAGGGCTGGCTCGAAGGTTATCTGCTCACGGGACGCCACGGGTTCTTCTCCTGCTACGAGGCGTTCATTCACATCATCGATTCGATGTTCAACCAGCACGCGAAATGGTTGAAGGTCTGCAATCACATTCCGTGGCGGCGGCCCATCGCGTCGCTCAACTACCTGCTCAGTTCGCACGTCTGGCGGCAGGACCACAACGGCTTCTCGCACCAGGATCCCGGCTTCATCGATCACGTCGTGAACAAGAAGGCCGAGGTCGTGCGCGTCTATCTGCCGCCCGATGCCAACTGCCTGCTCTCCGTCACCGACCATTGCCTGCGCAGCCGCAACTACATCAACGTCGTCGTCGCCGGCAAACAGCCCGCGCCCGCGTGGCTGACGATGGACGAGGCGATCAAACATTGCACCGCCGGCGTCGGCATCTGGGAATGGGCCAGCAACGACAAGGGCGGCGAGCCCGACGTGGTGATGGCGTGCTGCGGCGATGTGCCCACGCTCGAAACGCTCGCGGCCGTCGATCTCCTGCGCCGCCACATGCCCGAGTTGAAGGTGCGCGTCATCAACGTCGTGAACCTGATGAAGCTCCAGCCGCCGAGCGAACATCCGCACGGCCTGAGCGACCACGACTTCGACACGCTGTTCACGAAGGACAAACCGATCGTGTTCGCCTTCCACGGCTACCCGTGGCTCATCCATCGCCTCACCTACCGCCGCACGAACCACAAGAACCTTCACGTGCGCGGCTACAAGGAGGAAGGCACGACCACGACGCCGTTCGACATGGTCGTGTTGAACGAGATGGACCGCTTCCATCTCGTGCAGGACGTGATTGACCGCCTGCCGCAGCTCGGCTCGCGCGCCGCCTACGCCAAGCAGGCCATCCGCAACGCGCTCATCGAGCACCGGCATTACATCAACGAGCGCGGCGAGGATCATCCGTTCGTCCTCGGCTGGAGGTGGGGCGAGAAGCCGGGTCGCCGTGAAGCGCAGTTCGACGGAGGGGACAACGTTTGAAGCGGCGTATGAACGCCGAACAGCAACGACCTCGACGCGTGGCACGTCGAACAGCCGCCACTCCTGGAAGAAGTGGGGTCCCGGTACCTCAGCGAACGCCAGTGGGGCACCGTGCGCGAGGATTACAGCGACAACGGCAACGCCTGGGATTACTTCAGCCACGACCAGGCGCGCTCGCGCGCCTATCACTGGGGCGAGGACGGATTGGCCGGCATCTCCGACGACAAACAGCGGCTCTGCTTCGCGCTCGCGCTCTGGAACGGCAAGGATCCCATCCTCAAAGAGCGCCTGTTCGGCCTGACCAACAGCGAGGGCAATCACGGCGAGGACGTGAAGGAGTATTACTTCTACCTCGATAGCACTCCGACGCACTCGTACATGAAGTATCTCTACAAGTATCCGCAGGCCGCCTTCCCGTATGATCAACTGGTCCGGACCAATCGCGGACGCAGCCGCCAGCGAGTTCGAGTACGAACTGATCAACACGGGCGTCTTCGACCAGGACCGTTACTTCGACGTGTTCGTGGAGTACGCCAAGGAATCGCCCGAGGACATCCTGGTGCAGATCAGCGTCCACAATCGCGGTCCGGAAGCCGGCGGAGCTTCACGTGCTGCCGACGCTCTGGTTTCGCAACCGGTGGTCCTGGGGCCGCGACAACCCGCGGCCGTCGCTTCAAGCCGTCGCCGGCAAGTCCGCCATCGTCCGGGCGAACGACAGCCGATCTGGGCGAGCGCCATCTCTATTGCGATGGCCAGGCGTCCCTGCTGTTCACGGAAAACGAAACCAACGCGAAGCGGCTGTTCGGCGGGAGAACCGGACTCCCTTCGTCAAGGACGGCATCAATAACTTCATCGTCCGCGGACAAACCGACGCCGTGAATCCGCAGAAGACCGGGACGAAGGTCGCGGCGCATTACCGCCTGACCGTGCCGCCCGGAAAGTGCGAGACCGTTCGACTGCGGTTGACATCCGTGGCGCCGGGCGCATTGGACCAGACCTACGGGAAAGGCAACGGCGCGTTCGGCAAACATTTCGACGAGGTGATGCAAGCGCGCCGGAAGGAGGCGGATGAATTCTACGCTACGCGTCATTCCAACGTCGCTCGATGCCGGACGCCGCCAACGTCATGCGCCAGGCGTTGGCCGGGATGCTTTGGTCCAAGCAGTTCTTCTATTTCGACGTGAACCGCTGGCTCGAAGAGCGGGGCATGCGATCCCTATTCGGCCTCGGCCAAGATGGCGCCGCGCAACGGGCAGTGGCACCACATGTACAACGCCGACGTCATCTCCATGCCGGACAAGTGGGAGTATCCCTGGTACGCCGCGTGGGACCTCGCCTTCCATGTCCTGCCGCTGACGCTGGTGGACGTGGATTTCGGCAAGCAGCAACTCGATCTGATGTTGAGCGAAAACTACCTGCACCCGAACGGCCAGATCCCCGCCTACGAATGGAACTTCGGCGACGTCAATCCGCCCGTGCATCCGTGGGCGACCATCTTCACCTATCGCCTGGAGAAGGCGCGCACGGGCAAGGGCGACGTCGCCTGGCTGGAGCGCAGTTTCCAGAAGCTGTTGCTCAACTTCACCTGGTGGCTCAACCGCAAGGACCGCTCGGGCAAGAACGCCTTCGAGGGCGGATTCCTCGGCCTGGACAACATCGGCGTCTTCGACCGCAGTTCGCCGCTGCCGACCGGCGGTTACCTCGAACAGGCCGACGGCACCGCCTGGATGGCGCTGTTCAGCCTGAACATGCTCGAGATCGCCGTTGAACTGGCCATGCACGACGAGACCTACAAGGACATGGCGCTAAAGTTCCTCCAGCATTTCGTCTCCATTGCCTCGGCCACGATCCACGCCGGCGGCAACACCGGCATGTGGGATGAAGAAGACGGATTCTTTTACGACGTGCTTCAGTTGCCGGACGGGCACGCGCAGCGTTTGAAGGTTCGTTCCATGGTGGGGCTGCTGCCCCTCTGTGCCGTCACTGTTTTCGAAGGTGAGTTTCGGAAGAAGTATCCGGACATCATGGAACGCTTCAAAGGTTTCCTTCGAGGCGCGTCCGGAACTGGTGACCTTCATTCACGATCCGGCCAAGGTTGGCCAGTCGGACCGCCGGCTCGGCGCGATTCTCGACGAAACCAAGCTCCGTCGCGTGCTGGCGAAGATGCTCGACGAAAATGAATTCCTCAGTCCCTACGGCATCCGGGCGCTCTCGCGCTTCCATGCCGAGCATCCTTACGTGTTCAACGTCGGGCGGGCAGGAATACCGCGTGCCGCTACGTCCCGGGCGAATCCGACACCGGCATGTTCGGCGGCAACTCGAACTGGCGCGGCCCGATCTGGATGCCCGTCAATGCGCTGATCATCCGGGCGCTGCTCCAGTACTACGCTTATTACGGCAACGACTTCACGGTCGAGTGTCCGACCGGCTCGGGCCGGCAAGATGAATCTCTATCAAGTCGCCGAGGAAATCTCGCGCCGCCTGACCAGCATCTTCCTGAAGGGCAAGGACGGTCGCCGGCCGGTGAATGGCGGCGAGAAGAAGATTCAGGAAGACCCGCACTGGCGGGACTACCTCCAGTTCTACGAATACTTCCACGGCGACAACGGCGCCTGGACTGGGTGCGCGAACCACCAGACCGGGTGGACTGGAGTCATCGCTCGGGCGATGCACTTGTTCGCGACTACCACCGCGGATCAGGCTCTGAACTCGGCAAGACTGCGGCGTTTCGTCGGCAAGCCGTGCTGCGCATGAAAAAGAGCGGATTGGTGCCGCGAGCCCGGTCTGTGGGCGAAAGGGTAGCAGCGATTCCTGCTTCACCGACGTGTGGAGAGGGAAAAAAGAAATAGCGGAAAGAAACAGAGAGCTGACTATGGTCACGATAGCCCGAGCCGATTCCAAACTTCATAACATCGCATCGACCTGACCGGGCAGCAACAGGGCTTCCCGTTACTGCTTCTGGCGTATTTTTAGCGGCTCCTGAATGCAGGCGTTGCGCTTTCACTCCCGACGCCCAGCGCGGATTGAGTGAACCTGGTAACCCTTTGATACGTCAAACACCACGTGGGCTGCATCGGCGCAGCCCGTGCAGCGCACCAAGGCTTGTTTCAGGCGTGTCCACCTCTCACGTACGGCGCGACGCGCTGGCGGCTCGCCCTGGTTTCGGCCGACACGGTGGAGCGGTCTCTGGATGCCTTATCACCGCATCTGGAGCCCAGACGATAGCCCAGGATTGCTACACAGAGCGCTGGTGCGTGCGGCTGATCGCGGGGTTAAAGTGCGGCTTTTGCTGGACGACGTCGGCGGGTCTGCTCTGATGAAATTCTCCTCGCCTGACAACCACACCAATATTGAAGGGCGCTCGTTCTAACCTTGCCGCCAATCGCCTCTTTTCCGACTGTTGATACCTGTGTGGGATTTTCAGCGAGTCAACCGGCGCATGCAATAATAACCCTTCACGGCTGATAAGCTCGCACCAGTATCCTCGGCGGCAGTAAACGTAGGGGACCACTATTAAGGCGCTGGCGAGCAGTCGGCATGCCGACCTGATGTCCCGCCGCCGGTCCTGGCGCAGCGAGCGAAGGGCATGCAACAATGTTCGAGCTACTGGCAAGCAACCCCGTCGATACTCCATCCGCGCTTTGAGCAAGAGCGAGATTTCTCTCGGAGCAGGTGGCCAGGGATAGTGCCAACCTGGCCAGAGAGAGTGCGGATGAATCGCCTAACCCCTTGATTTCAGCTCTGCAGTAGCTGGATAACGCGGTGGCACTGGCGATTCGCCGTCGCGATCTGCGCCACTGGTCTGGGGGTTAGACGCGACTCATCTGGCGGACTGTCGCCCTGAAAGGTACGTCGACTCGGCGTGAGACCCGTCGACGCATTGCTGCCGCAACTGCGCGGGATCGCGTGGAAGGCGTGCAAAGCGTGAGGTTTTTTGTCGAAATCTCGCCCCATTTGTTCGGAAAATGAGCGGAGCTTAGTTTTTGCTCCCTTCAAGGAGCGCGATGTTCGCGCCTCGCCAGCTCGCCACTGCTCGCCTTCGAATGATGCGGATCCTGTCCATTTCGGTTATGCGCGCTGACGGCAAAGCCCTGGTAACCGGGTGGAATTGTTCGAGCTGGAAACCGACTGCGGAGGTCCGCGCCGCGGATCGTGATCGTGATTAACCCGCTGGGCGGTGCTGGCAGTTCTCTGGCGGTCGCACGCAAAAAAGCTTTTGTCATTGATCGAAGCACGTTGTTCGTGCTCACTGTTCAATCCGACCGCGCTTCGCCCGCCTTCAACGCTTAGATGGGTCTTCATTTCAGAAATCGGAAGGGCGATCATGTTTGAGAACATTCGGGGAAAAGAGGCTCACGAACAACGCCTATCGCCTCAAGTTTGACCCGGCCCGCCCCTGCAAGGAATGATCTCTCGTGCCTGATAAGTCGGCTTGTAAACGGGAGAGGAGATGCTCTGCTGGTCAACATGATCCGCAGACCAGTCTCTACCGCCGGCTAAGCTGCAGCCCGCGGGGCTCCGCTGCCGTTCCTCATCGAACACCAGCTTTAAACGACCAGCGTCGCGCTCCCCGCCCCACAAAACGAAGATCGTCGCCACCATCGGCCCGGCGTCCAGCCCGCCGGCCGTGCTCGAGCAGATGATCCGCGCCGGCATGGATCCCGTCGCGTCGGCTCAACTTTCTCGCACGGCGAAGTTCTCCGCGCACCACTTCCGCAGAACGATCGTACCTGAACGCATCCTGCGCCGCTGTCGAAGGCGCGGGCGCGTTGAACCGGTCGCTGATCATGCGCCGATTTGTACCGCCCGAAGATGCGCATCGGCAAGCTCGCGCCGGAACCGAATTCAACTTCCCGGCGGGCCGCCAGTCGCACGATCCTGACGACCGAGGATGCAACGTGGGACCATGCGGCGCGTGTCGGTCAGCTTGCGCGCCCTGCCCCAGGTCGCTGCAACCGCGGCGACAACCGCTCAACGACGCTCGCATATGATTATTGCCATTCGTGTAACTCCAGCGGCGGAAGTGCGCAGGCAACCGCCGTCGTATGCGTCGTGAGGGTGAATGTCGGCGGCGAGCTGCGCCCGCGGAAAGGGCCGAACCTGCCTCGGGCATCGACCTCGGCATATCAGCGCTGCCTTCACGGGAGCGGATCGCGGAGCGTCGCCAGTCGTTCGCTGGAGCACGGGCGTGCGACGCGCCGTCAGCCGCCAGTCTCTTCGTCGGAGAGCGCTGCGGACATGCAGGCCGGTGCAAGGCTGCCGCGCGGATCTGGTGCGCATACCCGTTCTCATCGCCAAGATCGAGCCGGTCGCGCGCCCTGGAGCGGCTGGATGAGATTCTGACGCTTCCGACGGCATCATGATCGCAGCGCGGCATCTCGGGCGTGGAAGTGCCCATCGAGCGAATCGCCGTCGTGCAAAAGGACATCATGCGCCGGGCCAACCAGCGGGCCAAACCCGTCATCACCGCCACGCAGATGCTGGAGTCCATGATCGATCTATCGCCTGCCGACGCGCGCCGAGGCGACCGACGTCTCGAACGCCATCCTCGACGGCACCGATGCGCGTGATGCTCTCGGCCGAGTCGGCGATGGGCGCCTACCCGGTCGAGTCCGTCGCCATGCTGGCCCGGCATCGCCGGCGGCGGTGGAACCCACGCGCAAGCAGGATCGGCGTCAAGGAGATGTTCGCCGGGGTCGATCTCACCGGCAAGATTCTGCCGCTGCACCTGATTTCCGTGAGCGTCGAGGCGAGCCTTTGAATACCTCAAACCCGCGGCCATCTTCGTGCGCACCGATCGTGGCGGTTCGGCCCGGCGCCTCGCTGCCTTCCACTTGCCGGTCTGGATTGCGGCGGTGAGTCCCAACGCCCGGTAAGTTTTCCAGACCTCCTTTTCCTGCTGGCGTGGCTGCAGATGAGGCAACGCCGCCGCAGTGTTGAACCCTACGTAAAGACCGGGGCAGCGCCAGCTCCTGGTTTCGTGATCCTGACTCCAACGCCTGGCGAACGACCCGGAGAAAATCATCGTAACGGAAATCATCAACTCAGAAAATCGGAATCGCTGATGTGGCGGTTTGTTTGGTTCGGTCTCTCCGCGCGATGCAGTGCTTGGTCAGCGAGCGTGCGTCGGCTGGAAATCGTTCTGCGGGACTTGAACTGGCGCGTGCGGAAGCGAGTTGTAATGACATATCTATCACGTGATAATGCCAGGCAACTGAACGGGCGCGTTACC
>ERZ1370068.7477-contig-6389_pt1 | contig 58180 bp, 103 predicted proteins | sample MGYA00561227_ERZ1370068 | MGnify/ENA primary metagenome ERZ1370068 (study PRJEB38410, sample SAMEA6850437) | metagenome | study: Metagenomic assessment of the ecological functions of the soil: analysis of the soil microbiota associated with the... | reverse complement strand
GTTTGCTGGGAGTTATGATCGCCGCCCGCTTCATTGGGAACGGCCAGCGCAGGGAAACGAACGAAGATCCCTGAGTTGTCGCTTTCTTCGTCACCCTCCAGTCTACCTGAGTCGAAGCCTGAACTGTCGGGCCGAATACCACAGCAGACCCATGCCGCCTTCCGTCACGAGCATTCCATCCTCGATCCTGAATCTGCCTGGGCTGGCCTGCCGCCAGCCATCGAGATTGACGCCGCTGAAGAGCTGGATCGATCGCCCCGGGCGGTTTCGCTGAACGGTCTCTCAGTCATGAAGCAATCCTCGGAGGCCCGCCCAAAGGATCGAGTCTAGAGTTGGCTAGTTGTTGCTTTATGGAATCACAGATAACGCACGATCGCATTGATCTCCAGCAGCAGCTCGGTCGCGCCAACGCCACCACCTGCACCATCGTACTGGCTGGGAAGTTTGATCCAAGATTTCACGGCGCGTTTCGTTGATGTCACGGTGGTTGCGCACATCCGTGGTGAAGACGTTCAGGTGCGACGACATCGTTCATCGTTCCGCCGGCGGCTTCGACGGCGCGCGTTGAATCTTCCCAATATGAAACGCGTCTGTGCCCGTGCATCGCCGGCGCCGATGACCTTGCCCTCATGATCTGAAGCCGTCTGGCCCGCGATGAACACCATCCGGCCCGGCTGCGCAATGTTGACCAGCGAATAACTCCCACGCGGCACCGGCAGTCCATCGGGATTGAGTGTGGTCTTTGCCATGGAAATGTCCTCCTTTTAACGGAGTGAGCTTTAGTTATTTGAGCAATTATGAACGCGATGCAGGAAACTCTATGGCTGGGATCTGCTCGCCCAGCGGAAGAGGCATAGGCCGCCTTCGCATGGCGGGATTTGTCGTAACGACCTCGCCCGCGTTGAGCCATGCGGTAAACCGCGGCGCCGCCAACCAAGAGTCGCTATCGAGCAAGCACGACGAGATGGGCTCGGTTAACTCGCCCGTTCATTTCGCTCGCGAAGCAGTAAATCCGGCCCCCGCCTCCGCGAGGTGCCGTATCGGCGCAGCTGCCATTCTCAGTAGTGCCGAGTTCCACATGGCGTATGTCCGGACGGATTACCGCCGGGTCCCAGGCCATCCGGAGTGACCCACCTGAGCCTGCTGGTCTGCAGCCTCCGATGTCCAATCGTTGCACGTCTTTCCAGCCATGAGCTTACCGTCGGCCGTGCGAGCCGGTCAGAATGTCATGCACCGTGGGTTTTGGTGAATCCGGCCAATGGTGCCGGGAACGCGCTGCCCGCGCTCGTCTACAAACAGGTCGGCGTCTCCTTTGCGCGCGTGCAGCTCGTCGAGATCCTTCGCGACGACGACGCCTTTGGCATTCGACCAAGGGCCCGTGCCGATGCGACTGCGCGCGTCGGTCGGCTGTTGCCGTTGTCGGGGTCCCGCTCGGCGCTCAAGTAGGCGCGCCAGGTCTTGTTGCCGAGACCGACGGCGCTCGCCAAGTCCTGGCAAAGCTTATCCGTCCGCGTGGCCCGCCCAGGTTGGCCGTCTTGCTCCCAGTGCTGAGTGACAAAAGCTCATGGCAGGATTGGCCTGAGCGCTTTCAGCGCCCATGCTCTGGTCCCTGTCACTGCTGACGACGCCGAGGGCCGCCATCGCCGCGAGAAGAAAGATACGTTGCTTCATGTTTTTCCTTTCGCTCAAAAATTTAGCACGCCTCGACGGCTGGAGTCGCAGCCATCAAAACTGACTGCCCAACCTATAGACTAACAATAAGAAAATGAAATTAAAGGAGTCGGTCAAATAAAATTGCCGCCCGCATCCCCGGTCGATCCACGAGTTGGATTCGCGCTGCGACTGCTAACTCGCTTTTTCGCATCCTCGCCAACGAACACTTTATTGACTAACACTGAGCGACATTGTGCGGTCAACGGCCGTGTTCGTGTTTCGTGATCGTGGCTTCGGTTGGGGCGACATGGGGCGTGGTTTTTTCATCCGATTTTTCTCGGCGATCTCTGCGCTTTTGCGGTTAGGCCGGTCCCCGGTAGATCGATTAGGCGGAATTGTTAAGATGGAAGGCTTGGCACAATGCTGAGCGTTAGACGGGTTAGTGATGAAGGATGACACAGCCGAGGTTCTGTCGATCGAGGGACGCGAGGTCCGTGTGACCCACCCCGACAAGCCGTATTTTTCCCAGCAGACGAAGCTCTCGAAACTCGATCTCGTGCGCTATTACCTGTCGGTCGCGCCGGGCGCTCTCGCCGGAATCCGGGATCGTCCGCTGGTTCTCAAGCGCTTCGTCGACGGCGCCGAAGGCGAGGCGTTCTATCAGAAACGCGCACCCGCCAAGCGGCCATCGTGGTTGCGCACCGTTACGCTGTCATTCCCTTCGGGCCGCAAAGCGGAGGAGATCGTCGTCGATGACGCAGCGGGGCTCGCCTGGGTCGTGAACCTGGGCTGCATCGAACTGCATCCACACCCGGTGCGCTCCGGCGATCTCGATCATCCGGACGAGTTGCGCGTCGATCTCGATCCGGGTCCCGGTGTCAGCTGGGACGACGTGCGCCGCGTGGCTCTCGAGGTGAAATCGTTTCTCGAGGAGATGGGGCTTCGTGGCTGGCCCAAAACCAGCGGCTCACGCGGCATGCACGTGAACGCGCGGATCGAACAGCGCTGGACGTTCGACGAAGTGCGCCGCGCCGCGCTCGCGTTGTCGCGCGCAGTCGAGCGGCGCGCGCCGGCCCTGGCCAGCTCGAAGTGGTGGAAGGAGGAGCGCCACGGCGTATTCCTCGACTACAACCAGAACGCCAAGGACCGCACGACTTGCTCCGCCTATTCCGTGCGCCCGCTTCCCGACGCCCGTGTGTCCACGCCGCTTCACTGGCATGAGGTCCCCGACTGCGACCCGGCCGACTTCACCGTGCTCACGGTTCCCAGGCGCTTCGCGGAGTTCGGCGATCCGCACGCAGACATCGACGCCGCGCCAGGTTCGCTCGAAAAGCTGCTGGAGCTCGCGGCGGAAGACGAGGCGGCAGGTCTCGGCGACGCGCCCTGGCCTCCACATTTTCGTAAGATGGAGGGCGAAGCACCGCGCGTGCACCCTTCGCGCGCCCGCTCCGCGGTGAAGAATGCTCGCGAAGAAGCCGCGGACCAAGGCGCCGCTTCTGGTGATCGCGAACTCTCCGGACAAAGAAGCGGCCCTCGCCGGTCTGGAAAGGTGGAAGAGTAAACATCCCGAAGCGGCCGCGCTGCTCGCCGTCGACGACGTGCTGATCGACTCCATGCGCGGCAGGTCGTCCACCTGGACCCGCATCCGAGTGAACCTGCGTAATGTGCCCGAAGAGTTGCGCCCACCGCAAGAAACTCCCGACCCGGATGACGATCCAACGCGTGAATGGCGTAACCGGCGCGCCATGAAGCCGAAGCGACCGGCGATCGCCCTTCCTTGCTGGAATTACGCGTATCACCGATCGCCAGCGAAAATCGCGGCCAGCTCTTGCGGCGGAACGACTTCGAGCTGGGCATACGTGCACTCGCTCGGCTTCTTGTCCGTGCGCCACCTGCGAAACTGCGCTGTGTGACGGAAGCGGCTGCCCTGCATGTGGTCGTAAGCGACTTCGACGACCAGTTCGGGACGGAGCGGCTCCCAAGACAGGTCTTTGCCCTGGCTCCAGCGGCTCTGGGCGCCAGGCATGCGATGCTCGGCTTCACCGCTCGCTGGTGCATGCTCGGCCCAATCTTTCCAAGGGTGAGCGGCAAGCGCGTGCTCGCGGTATGGCGCGAGGAATTCGTACCAGCTCGCGGCGCTTCTTTTCCGTGAAGCTCGCGCAGACGCCGACATGCTGCAGCGCGCCGGAGTCGTCGAAAAGGCCGAGCAGGAGTGAGCCGATCAGTCGTGCGCTCACCTTTTTTGTGCCAGCGAAAGCCGGCAACGACACAATCACAATCGCGCTCGTGCTTGACCTTGAGCATCACGCGCTTGTTGGATTCGTAGGTTCCCGAAACCGGCTTGGCGATGACGCCGTCGAGACCGGCGCCCTCGAAGCGACGAAACCAGTCCGCCGCAATGCTCGATTCTCTGGTTGCGGGCGTCAGATGTATCGGCGGCGCTGCGGATGAAAGCAGCGATTCCAGCATTGGATCGACGATCCTGGAACGCCATGCTGCGCAGATCCCGGTCTCCCCTCGCTGAGGAGATCGAAGAACACAATCGATGCTGGAATTTCTCGCGAAAGAAGCTTCACCCGCGACTGCGGCGGGATGAATGCGGAGCTGCAGCGCATCGAAGTCGAGCGCGCTCATCCTTGGCGACGACGATTTCGCCGTCGAGCACGCAGCGCAGCGGGCAACTGTGAGCGGAGCGGCTCGAGCAGTTCCGGGAAGTAGCGGTTCAGCGACTTTTCGTCGCGACTCTGGATCAGGATCTCGTCCCCGTCGCGAAACACCAGGGCGCGAAACCCATCCCATTTCGGTTCGAAGATCCATGTTCCGCCTACGCGGTAATTCGCTCGACCCGCTTGGCGAGCATCGGCAAAACGGGCGGGTTCACGGGAAGATGCATACCTGAGTCCTAATACTGCACGAGCTTTCTATCTACGAGTCAACTGGTTTCAGTCGTTGTCGATCCCGAACTCGATAGATATAGTTGAGAACGGTGTCATCACTCTTCCTTGAAATGAACGCAACTTAAATCGACTCATTTATACGGGAGGACAAAATGTCACTCATCATGACGAAACAAGAGCGCGAGACGTTTCTGGCCGATGTTCACGTCGGCATCATTAGCATTTCCGAAGACGGCCGGGGACCGCTCACAGGTACCGATCTGGTATGCCTACGATGTGGGAGGAGATCTACGAATCATGACCGGTCGGGAGTCGCGAAAGGGTCGACTGCTCGCGCGGGCCGGCAGGTTTAGTCTCTGCGTGCAGACGGAAACTCCGCCCGTACGAGTACGTCAGCGTGGAGGGCGCCATCACTTCTACTGAAACGGCGGATATCGAGCGCGATCTGCGTCCCCTCGCCCGCCGTTATCTCGGAGAAAAAATGGGCGACCGCTATGTGGACCGCTATATGGAGGAGACGCCTACGCATAGCGATAACGTCCTTATCCGCATGCGCCCCGAACGATGGCTGACCACCGACTATTCTAAGGAAAATGGCGCCGTGTGAGTTTTAGCGGCAGAAAAGCCTGGAGCACGGCCTGACGGTCGGGCGGGAGTATTGCCTAGCTCGCCGCGCATCTCGCCGGCCAAACCTTATTGGCGACCGAGCGATAGGGCATTCAATCGTTTCATGTGTACGCGCACGATGATCTGGCGAGATTGAAACTCGTTGCGCACGCTTTTTGCCCTGCCCTTCCACTGAGTTCCTAATTCGCAATCGTTTTCAGGCAAGAGACCCTCGATGGGCAGCATTATTTCGTGACACACTCTTCGGAGTCGTTTAAACTAGTCGCAACATTGTCGAACTGTTAACGCATCTAAGACATTTGTTCAGGTGTCCGATCTTGAAGTCACCCTGCTGCGGATATTGACAAAGAGCCGATGCGCTGGAGCTTGTCGTGGAAGCCAGACGGCCGTTCGGAAAGTTTCACTCGAGAGGCGATTTTGGCCGCCGCGCCCTCGACTTCCGGTGTGTACGGGCTCTTCAACTTCGATTGCCAACTTTTTATTGGCGAGTCGGCGAATATCCAGAAGGCCTTGCTGCGCCACGAAAGCGAAAACCGACTTTCAATCTGGACACTTACGGCCGACGGGGTTTTACGTTTGAACCTTGCGCGACGGAACTTACGCGCGCGCCAAAGCCGCTGAACTGATCGCAAGGTTCCGCCCGGTGTTACAGACTGAAGCAGCCTTGACTGAAGCTTCCTCGCCATCAAATGGCTCGATCGCGAGCGAGCCGCGCCTGGACGGCCGGGTTTTAGAAACTTACTCCGATCATCGGGAATTACCGGGAGCGAGCGTGCAAAGCACCCGAAAATTCACCGGCGCTTTTATTTTAACCGGACGCGGGGCATCGTGTCGGCGGCGTTGTTTGCCGCGGCCGCGGTCGTCATCTTTTATCTTGGTTTATTCACCAACAAGAATATTCAAGAGCGAGCGGATGGGGCGAGCGAAAATCCCCGCCGCGAGTTCCGATCGCGCAGTCTACGGCCTCGGACAGGTTGGCATCGATTTCGAGACCGCAGAACGTGTTCTTCGATCGAGACAGCCGGCGTGCGCGCGAATCGAAGCGCCGCGCCAATTCCAGCAAAGCCGGGCGTGCATACCTCTCAGTCGACTGACGACGTGAGCAAAAATGGTCGGTGCAGATTTCCGCTGTGCCCGGGAAAGCTGTTGCCGATACTTTGATCGAACGGTTAAAAGCCAGCGGTTATGATACCTACGTGGTCAAGGCCGAGGTGAAAGGACAAACCTATTATCGCGTACGGGTCGGACATTTCGACGCTCGAGAAGAGGCGGAATCGGTGCGCCAGTCATTGGCGAGCCAAGAGGGCCACCGCGACGCCTATCTCACCAGCGATTGAGCCGCAAACCACCCTGGCAGGCTCATAGGATCAGACATAACAACCTTTACAATCTACCGCCTACCGCGTTTATTAATTTCGATTAGAACGACCCTCGATCCAGCGCTTTTTGTTCTTCTTCCGCGTCTATCACTTTTCCAACCCAGGATAGTGGCGGAAAATTTCTTGCTCTTAATTGCCAGCCTCGGGTGTTGCGGTTCGAGTCGCGCCGTCGTTTTTTTGAAAGGCGTTGCGCAGCCTAAAAATTTAGGCTGCGATTCCTCCGCTTCTGAAGGACCACTCTGCACTACGCTTCCTCACAATGTTTAAATAATGCTGTGCGAATCCAGGAATCGGAGCACCACAAGTTCACTGGGTGCGGATGTCCGGATATCGCGTACAACTGGCTAACTGAGCTACCAGTGTGAGATTTTTATTACCTATAGGAGCATTTGAAGGGATTTTGAAAATATCACGTCTAACAACCAAGTCTAACAAAAAGGAAGGAGGTGATACCATGAAAAACATGATCAAGGTTTTAGTTGTCGCTTTGACTACGTTAAGCTTCAGCGCTCTCGGCTTCGCGCAGACGAAACCGGCTACTCCCGCTACACCCGCGACTCCAGCCGCTCCGGCAGAGAAGAAAAACGGAGACGAAATCCGAGAAGGCGAAGACCCATCGGGTTACCGGTGAGCTCACGTCGGTGGACGCGAAGGCGGGCACATTCGCAGTCAAGGGAAATGACAAAGAGGTCAAGCTGGCCGCCGATTCCAAGAGCGCTAAAGACGCGCTGGAAAAGGTCAAAGTGGGCGATATGGTGAGGGTTTCCTACACCGAGAAGGATGGAAAGATGATCGCCACCTCGGTCAAGGCCGGATCCAAAAAAGCGACGGAGAAAAAAGGCGACGTGACGGAGAAGAAACCGGCCACTAAGTAATCTCCTAAACATGCACCTTGCGAGAGGGATGGTCGGGCAGCCGGCCGTCCCTTTTTGTTTCTGCCAGCAGCCGGCTCATAGGGGTTGGACTGAGTCTGTATTCTAAACCCAGGCCGATAAGGTCGGAATCGAGCGAAGCTCCGGAAGCCCTGCTCGGTCCACAGTTTCCTTTGCGTCATCCTTCTTCCAACTCCGGATAGTGGCGGAAAATGCCTTGCTCGTTGAACGCCAGCCGCCGCGGTGAAGAGAGGTAAGCCGCGATGCGCGGACGCGCCCTGACGCGATCGTGCAAAGTGACCATTCTCGGTGTTGCGATTCGAGTTGCGCCATCGTCTTTGGAAAAGCGTAACGCAACCCTTCGATCATCTGGAACAGCGAGAGATCGACGTAGCAAACTTTCTTGCCGAAAACGAAGTCCCTGTCTTTGGCGTTCTGTTTGAGGATTCTTCAAAATAGCCGAGAAATTTTGGAATGCGCGTTGAGATGAAATGCGCGGCGCGCTTTTTGGCCTCGTCCGTCTGCTGCTCGTAGTAGAGGACGTTCGCGATCGGATGGTGTGTGTCTGGCCGGCTTCATACAGCCAATCGGCAATCGTCAGTTGCAACTGATGCGCCCAGAGCCGGCTCGCTTCGTTTTTCGGCACGAGACCGAGCCGCGGCGCGAGAAACTGGAGAATGTTGGCGGTTTGGGAAATCAGCAGCTTGCCGGCTTTCAAAAACGGCGGGGCAAACGGCGGATGTTCCAAAGACGGGTCTTCGAGGAATTTCACGATCCCGGGACGGCCGAAGTTAGGATCGCGCGCGACGTCGAGGTAATCCGCGCCGGCATCTTCTAGTGGAAGGCGAACAAACTCAGCCGCGGCCTTGGATCGACGGTTGATAGTACAGTTCATAACGCATGGGAATCCTCCTGAATGGGCAGCAGTCGCCGACACAGTTGCATATATGACGAAATTGCTCAACAAATTTTATAGCTCGGGCGGTCAATTCGCCTAAACTGTAGAAAACACTTTTTGATTGCGATAAATGAAACTTGTATTGAGGATTTGAAGCGCGCATGATTTCCGGAGCTCTAGAAGGTTATATTTGTATCGACGTCAGCGGCCACGTGGCCGGCCCCTATGCGAGCAGCCTCCTCGGCGATCTCGGCTGCGACGTGATCAAAGTCGAATTGCCCAACGGCGGCGACACGCACCGCGGGCGCAATCCCAAATATGAAGGCTACGGCCCGAGCTTTCGCGCGCTCGAACCGAAATAAAAAAGCGTTACCATCAATCTGCGGCGACAAAAAGGCGCGCGAGATCTTGCTGCAAGCTTTGGTCGACGGCGGATATTTTCTCGAAAACTTCCGTCCGCCGACGCGAGCCAAACTCGGCCTCGACTACGAAGAGCTTGCGAAGCTGAATCCGAAACTGATTCACTGCTCGATTTCCGGCTACGGCCAGAGCGGACCCTACCGCGACAAGCCGGGCTTCGATACCATCGGCCAGGCGCTGAGCGGCATGATGAGCCTGGTCACCGACCTCGACGATCCCAAAGTCGCCGGCGTCTCTTTCGTCGATCACTCCGCCGGCATTTTTGCCGCCCACGGCATCATGGCCGCTCTGCTCGCGCGCGCGAAAACCTGGCGCCGGTCAGTTCATCGACGTGTCGCTGCTGCAAGTGCGCCATCGCCTTCATCGAGTCCCATGTCGTCGGATTATCTGAACGGCGGCGAAGCGGTGTCGCGCGAAAATTTTCCCAAAGGACAGCATTTACAGCCTGCTCGATTGTGATAAGCAAACCGTTCATGGTTCATCTTATCGGGCCATAACCAAGCTTGGGAAGGACTGCTCGAGAGCCGGCGAGCTCGATGGTTTGATCGGCGACCCGCGCTTCGCACACGCGCAAACATCGCACCGACCGGCATGAAGAGATCGTCGAGTATGCTGCGCGCTGCAGTTCCGCACAAAGGCGCGCGAATATTGGCTGCCACGTCTCGACGCCAACAACATTCCCAACGCGCCGATCAACACGATTCCACGAAGTCTTCGACAACCCGCAGATCAAACATATGGGCATTCCGAAACAGATCAGCTCATCCGAAGATGGGCACCGAGCAACTTGGTCGGCAGTCCGATCAACATGTCGGACACACCGCCGAAAGTTTGTTCGCCCGGCGCCGCTACTTGGGCGAACACACCGCGAACAAGTCTTGGCGAAGCTTGGGCTACGACAACGACGCGATGAAGGAATTGCGAGACGAGTAGAGTGATATGAATTAGTTTCGAGTCCAGCGTCTCGTGCCTGGGTTAAGAGAACTCGAGACCCTAGACCGAGACTCTAGACCGGGAAAGAAAAGGAGTGAGCTTATGGATTTTAACGTTAGCCGCCGATCCGCCGCATGTAGTGGAGTTTAGAAAAGAGGTCGCCGCCTGGATGGCCGAAGCAGTTCAAAGGCCACGAGCACCTGCGCTGGTCGGCTTCGTGGTCGACGCGCGAGGACGCAGACGAATATAAATTTCGCCGCGGCCTGGCCGAAAAGCTGGGCAAGAAGGGCTGGCTGTTTCCGCTTGTTTCCTAAAAATACGGCGGCGCCGAGCTCACGGTCGATCATCAGGTGGTGCTCGAAACCGAGCTGTTCAAGTACGGACTCGAATCTGTCGCATACGTTCTACACTCTGGCGCGCATCGTCGCGCCGGTGCTGATCCGCTGGGGTACCGACGAACAGAAAGCGGAATTTTTACCGCCGATCACAAAAGCGCGAAATCTGCGTTTGGCAGGTGCTCACCGAGCCGCACGGCGGCAGCGACATTGCGAATTGTCAAACCAAAGCGCTACGCGACGGCGATGACTACCTCGTCAACGGCCAAAAGGTCATGGTCGGCCACCATCTGCCGCCGGATTATCTGTGGACGCTGGTCTGCACCAATCCGCAAGGCAAGCGCCATGAGAATCTCGCCTGGCTGCACATCCCGGCGAATCTTCCCGGCATCACGATCCAGCACATGAACTTGATGATGGGCATCAAGAACGCGGTGTTCTTCGACAACGTGCGCGTGCCGGCGAAATATTTGATCGGCGGCGAGAACAACGGCTGGAAAGTCGCCAGCACCCACATGGAGCTCGAACACGGCGGCGACGGCCGCATCGCAGCGGATCCGCTGATCGAGCGCGTCGTCGAGTACTGCCGCAGCACCCATATCGACGGCAAACCGATCATCGAAGATCCGCGCGTGCGCGACCTGATCGCCGAGATGACGCATCGAGTTGAATACCCTGCAGGCGTTTCAACCAGCTTATCTACTGGCGCCGGTTCGCCGAAAAGCCCCATCCCTACGGCGGCCCGCAGCAGCGCTACTATCAGCGCATGCTGCGCCTGCGCAACGGCGAGCGCCTGCAAGCGATCATGGGCGCGGATGCTTTGGTGCAAGACTTGTCCGTGCACGAAGTGATCGATTTCGAATACGCCGTGCGCACCGGGCCAGGGCCAGCTGCACGGCGGCGGCACCCTGGACACCGACCGACTGATTTTCGCCCGCCGCCTCGGCCTCGGCCGGCCTGACGACGGAGAAAGCGCCGGAAACAGACTAATGCATAGGCTGCCGGAACGTGAGACTTGAACGGCTGAACATTGCCTGCTCCACGTTCAGCCGTTCAAGCCGTTCAAGCAGGAGGTAGACAATATGGACTTAGGACTTAACCGAAGACCAAGAAGATGTTGAAAAAGTTGCGGCGGATTTCGTCAAGGCCGAAGTTCCCGCGCATCAGATGACCCAGTGGTACAAAAACAAGCAGACCTTCCAGCCGCAGCTGCATCAAGAAAGCTGCCGAGCTCGGCTGGCTCGGCATGATGCTGCCGGAAGAGTACGGCGGCGCCGGCGTCTCGACCATGGATTGCGCCGTCGTGTTTCGAGGAGCTGGGGCACGGCCCTGTGCCGGGGCCGCTTCTTCACTTCGGGCGTGCTTAGCGCCCAGATGAGTTTTCGAAGCCGGCACACGAACAGCAAAGAACCGCATTGTTGCCGCCGACTGTGCAAGGGCGAGATCGATCGTCGTTCCCGCCCTGACGGATAAGGCCGCCTACTGGGGACCGGAAGCGGTCGAAACGCGTCTTAGCAAAACTCCCAGCGGCTACATCATGAACGGCACCAAGCGCTTTGTCTTCGATGCTGAAGCGGCGACGAATTATCTTTGCGCTGCGCGGACCGAAGAAGGCAAAGTGGTTTTCTTGCTGGTGGACGCCAAGAGCCCCGGCATCACCGTCACGCCGCACGTAGGCTTCCTCGTTTCCGTTGCCGAAGTGCGCTTCGACAATGTCGCCGTCTCGACCAACAACCTGCTCGGATCGAGCGGGGCGAGCTGGGCAACGCTGGAAGCCGCATTGGACAAGTCGTTGCCGATTCTATCCGCCTACCAAGTCGGCGCCACTCAGGAAGTCTTCGACATCACCTGCGAGTACACCGCACCCGCGTGGTCTTTGGCCAGCCCATCGGGCGCTTTCAACGCGTGCAAGATCACTGCGTCGATATTTCGATTAATTTGGACATGGCACGCTGGGCGACTTACGAGGCAATCTGGCGCATCGACAGCGGCATGGACGCGCGCGCGGGCGTTCACGAAGCCAAAGCGACCGCCAGTGACGGCTACTATCATGGCACCAACTACGCGCACATGGTCTGGGCCGGACCGGGCACGGACTACAGCCACCCGATGATGGCCCATAGCGTGCTTGCCCACACGCTCTATCAGTATCTTGGGCACGCCCGGGCAGCATAAACGAGATTGATGATGGATGCGCTTTATCCGAGAGCTTACGAATCGCGAAGATAGAAAATCGAGGATTGAGGATGGCTATCTCGATCTTCGATCCTCGCTATCCTCGACCGAGCATCGCACTCAGGGAGGAATAGCAATGAAGCGATTCGGTAACGTCTCGTTTTATCGCTGATCATCTACTGGTTATTCGCTGACCGGCAACGCATCGCACGCGCAAACGCCATCCCAATCGGCTCTGGTCGAGGGCGCCAAGAAGGAAGGCAAACTCGTCTGGTACACTTCGATGGCCATCGACACGTCGAAGCCGTTGCTCGACGCTTTTGTGAAAGAATATCCGTTCATCAAAGCCGACCTCGTGCGCGCCGGGGAAGAACAACTGATGAATCGCGTTCTCAGCGAGACCCGCGCCGGCCAGTGGCTGTTCGATGCCATCTCCACCAGCGCCATGCGGAGCGCTCGTGGATCGGCACTTGATCACGCCTTATGTTCCTCCGAGCGCGACGCGTTTCTAAATGAGTTCAAAGATCCGCAAGGCTATTGGACCGGTATCTTCGTCAACAATCTCGTGCTCTGCTACAACACCAAGATGCTTGCGGCCAAGGATGCGCCGAGAAATTATCCGGACCTGCTCGACCCGAAGTGGAAGGGCAAAATGTTGATGGACCCCACCGACTACGATTGGTTCGGCACGCTGGTGACGGTATGGGGCAAAGAAAAGACCGTGGAATACATGAAACGTCTAGCGCTGCAGAATCCGCTATGGCGGCGCGGCCACGGCTTGACTGCGCAACTGCTCGGCGCCGGCGAGGTGCCGCTGGCCTGGGCCTATAATTTTCGTATCGAACGCATGAAAAGCGAAGGCGCGCCGGTAGAATGGATCGAATCATTTGATCCGATAGTGGTTACCGTGAGCGGCATGGGCCTGAGCGCAAAAGCCGGCAATCCGAATAGCGCCAAACTGTTGATCGATTTCGCAACGTCGAAAAAAGGCCAGCAAATGGTGCGCGGCATGCGGCGAATTCCTGCACGCAGCGACATCGAGCCGCTGGCGCCGAAGATGGATCAAACCAAACTGAAACTAAAAGCCGTGCCTAAAGACAGTCTACCTGCACCTCGACGATTACGCCCGCGAGTTTCGACAGATTTTTGGCTTATAGGCTGCCACCATAAGAAACCGCGCTGCGCGAGCAGCACCATGCGCTGGCGCGCACTCTAACAATTTACATCGGCGCACACTTCATAAGTTTCCGCATCGACTTCGATCTTCGCTCGCCAGTTTTTGACACCACAACATCGCGGCGAGCGTCGTTGCCCAATCGAACCAGCTTCAAGCCGATCGTTGACTTTTGATCTGTTCAAACAAAGGGACACAGCCAAACCAGCGCTTCCCGACAATCGACGATTCGTGACCGCTAAATTTTATAAGGACCGATTGGACAAATAGGCGGCGGATGGAGTATGAACAGCGGCGAGACAAAATGATTTGAGCGGTTTGTCTTTTGGAAAACGCAGGCGGATTACCTGACGTCGACCTAAAAATCAGCACTGTAAGATTCCTTTGCTTATCGAGCCGAAAGGAGAAAGTAGTGAAAGGGAAACCGTTGGCGACGTTGCTTTCTTGCGTTTAACTATTTATCGTTGACCGTGCTTTGGACGACGGCCTTCGCGGCCGAAAGAGTCCCTTCTACCAAGACAAAACTCTAAACATCGTCATCAACTTCGCCGCCGGTGGCCCGACCGACATCGAATCGCGCATCTTCGCCAAAACACCTGCCCAGGCATATTCCCGGCCAGCCCACGGTAACGGTGCAGGCCATGGGCGGTGGCGGTGGTCTCACGGCGGTGAACTGACATCGGCGAGGTAGCCTAAGGCTGACGGCTTTACCGGTGCCTATTTCACCGGCTCTCTGTTTCAGCATCAGATCAAAGATCCCGCCTTGCGCGTCGATATCGGCAAATTCGGCTTTATCACCGGCGTGCACGGCGTCACCGTCTCTTACATCCGCGCCGATGTTCCACCGGGCATCAAGAAGCCCTCTGATTTCGTCAAGGCGCAAAAGTTTCGCGCTGCCGGTCTCGGCGTGAGCAGCTCCAAAGATGTTCGCTTTCGCTTGTCGTTCGATATCCTCGGACTCAAATACGATTACGTCACCGGCTACAACAACAGCTCCGACGCGCGTCTCGCCGTGCAGCGCGGCGAAGCGCAATATCACGATGAAACTCTTCCCCAGTTACCGCACCCAAGTGGAGCCGCAGATGGTCAAGACCGGCATGGTAACGCCGCTCTACTACACAGACCTGGTAGCCCCTAGCGGCGAAATCTTGGTCAGCCGCGACGTGCCCGAGCTGCAGCCATTTACCTTTTATTACAAAGAAATATTCGGCAAGCTGCCGGCGGGGATCAAATATGAAGCGCTCAAAGCGGCGAATATGTCGAGCACCAACATGACGCGCATGGTTTTGATGCCGCCGAAAGCGCCGCCGGAAACCATCGCGATTCTGGCGCAAAGCCTTCGACGGGCTGTCACGCGATCAGGATTTCTTGCAAGAAGCGATCACTGTGATGCGCTTTCAACCGCGCTTCGAAGTCGGCGAGGCCGGCGAGCGCTTGTTCCAGCGCGCCTCGCAGACATCGCCCGAGGTGGTTAATTTTCTCCGCAAGTATATCGAAGAGGCAAACAAGTCAAATCGTCGATCGAATTTCTGATTGGCGTTATTCAAGAACGATCATCGGAATCGCAATGGAAGATTCTATTTCTTGAATTGATATCGCAACACCACCACGCCATTGTTGCCGTTCTGAGGACCCACGTACGACGGAGGCTCGAGCAGTTCCAAGTCGGCGGTGGCAGATAGCTTTTCCCACAACGGTTTATTGACCATCAAAGGCATATCCCAACACGACGAAGGAGAAACGACCGCCTGGAGCACTGGCGGATCGCATATCATTAATAATTCCCTGCGCCTCGGCGGCGAGATAGTCGGGATTTTCCAAGAGATTGATGTTGTTTTGGTAGCCGAGGTGCTGGGCGGTATCGCGGGGATAAGAAAAACATTTTCGCTCGCCCGCCGTGGCGGCGCATGTAATAGGTCAGCGACGTGCGGGTCAAACCGGTGCAAACAATGGGATCCCCGGATTGAATGCGCGCACTGATGAAGTCGCTGACCTCCCGCGCGCCCCAGGCAAAATCGCGGCCGTAGAGATTGTTGCAACGTCAGAGCTGACAAAATTAGCATGGTGCCGACCATTGGCCATCTCAAATTCCAAAGAGGGAACAGCACAGATTCCCAGAGCCGCGATCACACAGAATGCCGGAAACACCATTTGGTCGACGCGACCGCAAGATAGTTCGGGCTGATCAAAACCGAAGAAATCACCGAACAAGCTGAGCGGGACGATCATGTAGGCCGAGAAACAGAGCGCGCCCAACCGATCTCTGCTCCATCGAGGAGTCTTGATCAGATGGGCAACGCCGGCAACAACTAAGACACCAAAAAAGCACGCCGGTGCCGAAGCCCGGCCAAACGCCGGCATTGAACCCGTCGACAATCGGCGGCTGCGCCCGCCGGGCGAGAAGGAACTCAACGTCAGGCAACCGCTTCCAACGGCCCCAGTCTTGCCAGAAAAGACTGAACCAGGCGATCGGATCCTTGTTTTTCAATTGCAAAAGGAAAACCGGCAGCCACGGCAGAGTAACTGAAGCCCACCACCGCATACATGACCGCCAGGGTCCTTCCATCTTTGCCTGGCCGCCTTCAAAAAGAATCAGCGTAAAGGTGAACAGGAAGGAGGAAAAAGTAAACGAATGGGTGTAACAAACATAATATTGTCGCCACGGCGCAGAGGGCGATATATCTTCGCTGGGAAGTCTGAAGATATCGGACCAGGAAATAGATCGAAGCCAGCGAAACAAGCGGCAAAAGGGTATACATCCGCACCTGCTGGGAATAATGAATCTGTATCGGGGAAGTCGCCGCGATCAATGCGGCAAGAAGACCTGCCTCAGTCGAGTACAAACGTTGACCAGCCCAAAATATTCCTGCAATCAACAGTATGCTGAAGAGAGTCGATAGCGAGCGAACGGCAAGCTCGCTCTCTTCAAACAAAGAGACCCAATAGTGCAGCAAAAAATAATACAGAGGAGGCCCCGAATCGTGCTTCAGAAGATCGACGATTTGCGCGGGAGGCAACTCGGCCGCGAGAAGCGTATAGGCTTCATCGTGCCAAAGAGGGGCGCTATTAATGCAGTACAGGCGGACCGCGAGCGCTAGCGCCAGAATTGCGATCGCCAGTGTGACCGTCAGCGCCTTTGAAAGTGTCGCCGTCGGCTGATCCGGCGGGTTACGCAGACTTGCGCGCTTGCTTTCTTCTTCGTGACTTTTCTTCGGGACTCATCTACCAGCGGCGATTAGCTGCGGTTGTTCACTATGGGCTCTTCAGGGCACGGTTACAGTGCTTTACCAGCCGGACCCGCCTAGCTTTGGATCGCTAATCAATACCAACGAAATGGAATTGATGCGAGGAGAGTCATAAGCGTGATCGGAAATTTGCTGTTACGCCACCGAAAACTGGTGCCATGCCCGAAGCCGGCGAGCGCTTGTTCCAGCGCGCCTCGCAGACTTCACCCGAGGTCATAGCTTTTCTTCGCAAGTATATCGAAGACGCGAATAGATAGGCGGCTCACATCTCTCTATCGGTAGATATTTAGACAGCGCAGACCGATCGCCGGGCCGAAATGGCTATCAAAGAAACGCTAAACTTCCGCAGCCCGAAATCCGGGGTGTAAGTTCACGCCGAACAGATCCGCATGTGACGATTTTTCTGTTATTCCGTCATTCCCGCATGCTTGAAGCGGGAATCCAGACGATTCCTGACTGGACGCCCGACTGAAACCCTCGGGTATGACTAAGAGGTCGAAATATTTCTCTACGAACAGAACACTGAGAATCAGAGCCGCAGTGATTGAATGAAGGCATTACTAAAAAGTCGGTCGAAGCGGTGAATTTCAGCAAAGCGCAGCGAAGTCTCCTGGTCGGTCCCAGGAGACTCCATCGCGGCTGACGACTCTACCGAACAGGTAGCGGCAGACCGGGAATTTTAATTCCTGATCCATGCAGGAGATCTTACCTAGAATCGCTGAGCCCGGCACAATCTCTCCGCCCGTATTTGGGGAGTTGTCGCGCCGGTTGCCGTCAGACATAGATGTGCAAAATACCTTTCCGGTCAGAAATGGGCTCGTAGGGAATTCAAGAATGTGATCGTTTCCCACACCATTTTGGTCACCTGCGTTCCTCAATCCGACTCCAAATCCGACAGGCTTCGGTAAGTTGACCGGGTTGCGGAAAATTTCAAAGACTTTCCCCTCTCTGGTAACCACCGCCACCGCATTCCGCTCATTGGCATCGACCCAGATATTTTCCTCGCGATCGAGGGCTATGCCGTCGCCGCCCTCGAGAATCGGATGAGCGACAAAGATATTGCTGAGACACAGCGTGTTTGCCGTGAATGTGGTATCGCAGCCGGTCGGACTCTTGAGGTTTCCATGCCGATCGAATTCAATCTTCCAAAGCGCTCCCCGAGCGGTGTCGATATTGAAAAGATCGCCCTTCTTGGTGAAGGCTAAACCGTTCGCAACCAGCGGTTGGGAGCCGAGCACAGGGAGTAGTGAAGGGTGCTGGACAGACGGTGTTAAGTGCCGCATTTCGAGTTGTTGGCGTCACTAATATAACACCAGGCGGCAAGTCGCGGACGTCACGTCCAACGCCGCCCACGCCGGCCACGAGATTCACTTCATTCGACATCGGCTGGATACGAAAACCTTCTTCGCAGTTTATAACAGCGGGCGGGGCAGTGCAGTTGGCTCCGGGCCCGGTGATTTTCCAAACCCTTCCCTGACCGGTAACCCCATCGCTGGCCCACAGGTTTCCCTTCTCGTCAAAGGCAAGACCGTTGGCGCCCGGAGTACCGACGGCATATGGCACGCTAACGGTCGGCGGACTGCCGCTATTCGGTGTAAAGCTGAATATTCTTGCCCCGGCTCCGTCCGCGACAAACACATCGCCGATGTCATTCAAAAGCAATGCCAGCGAAGCCGCAAGTGAAGGGAGATGCATTGGGCGCAATTTCCCAACCTCCACCAGAGCGGGATTGTTGGATGATTGATTTTCCAAATAGGACAGGGGTGATGGGGTGGTGGCGACGGTGACCGAACCGTCCGGTGTACAGATTACCATGATTGTCTCCGGTCAACCCCTCAAGGGCGCGTGGAGTGGTGATCAGAGTCGTGAACGTGGCCTTCTGCGGGAAGCGATCGCCTATCATTGTCATCGTCTCCCAAGCCAAGAGCGCTTGCAAGCCGCCTGGGGCAAATTTAGGCGCAAGTGGAAATAAGATAACCGTAAACAGCAGGAAAACTTTTATAGAAATCGATTGTGACCTCATAGTTTGTCCTCCGAGTTACGTGGCATGTTTCGGCTGTGAATGAAGCGGCTAGTGTCAAATCGCCATTCGTCTTGCATTACATATTTTTCCCTCCTTTCGCGGATATTCGCGCGCAGGCGAAATGACCGTAAAACGGCAAACTCCGGTACCGTGCCTGACAGCGTCAATTAGAGCAGAAGCGTTTATCAAAGTGGCGAAATGATGGCAATGGCCGCGCCGGGCGTTAAAATCGATGCAAACTCCGCTACACCGGTCCGATACCTGGAAGCTATCGCTCGCAAGACTAGTTTTTGCTGACAGCATGCCGCGAATGGCGCTGTTGCCGCCGAAGGCGCCGGCGGAGTCGATTAGCATATTGCGAAAGGCTTTCGACGCCTTGTCACGGGATCAGGACTTCCTCCAGGACGCGACCACCGTCATGCGTTTTCAGCCGCGCTTTGAAGTCGGTGAAGCGGGAGAGCGCCTATTCCAGCCCGCCTCTCAGATCCGCCTGGAAGTAATCTCGTTTTTTTGCGTGAGTACATCGAACAAGCGAATAGATAACGCGCGAGGAAATGGGAGCAAGCTTCGCAGGTTCTGCGCACTAGGATGTTATGCGTGCCGTTGAGTACGTCTTCAAACGTTTCAGCGGCACACATCTTTCCGATTTGCTGCCTCAGTTGCGACGCCCGCGCGCGACGAAGACAATTATTTGCCGATGACTGCGGATCTGGCCGCGTATCTCACCGCCCGGCGACAGGGGTCGCGTATGTACGTTCGCGTAAGGCGAAGCCGGCCCGTATGGCGGCGAGGGCCCTCGGCAAAGTCACCAGCATTGAGCTGCTGGGTCGTCGTGGACCCGGCTATGACGTTTGCGGCCGTGATCCTCCCAGTCCACGGTCCCCGTCTTGAGGGCACTGAGGAGCAAGGCCGGTAGGATCCTTATTACGTGCCCGTCTGGCATAGCCAGATAACGATGCTGCCGTTCACGCCGGTGCGGCAGATGTGGATGTGCGCCTGCAGACACCGTTCCCACAGCCCACTGCTATCGTCAGAGTATAGTGAAAGTGGTCAGTGGCACCACCGTTCTCGACTGATCGCACTGAAATCCCCGTTGGCGCATGGTGGATACCGACGGCGACTCCTCGTAGCCCCGTCAGCGTGGCGCTCGAAGGTCTCACCACGGGCCAAGGTAGCTGTGGCACAAAGGCCAGCCACAACAACAATTAACATTCGTAAACTCTTCATAGAGCACCTCCTTGGTAATCCTATTTGGACGCCAGTTTTCCCCTCTTGCACCCACTGCCACTATCCAGAGCCGCAATACCAACAACGAAGACGCGCCGTCAAACCCCAAAATGGGTGTTGTTCATAACCCCACAAACAGGGCGCTCCAATCGCGCTTGAGAAAAAGATTAAGCCTTGGGAAGAATGCGCGGACAGCATGGAACTACTCGGCCGAGTTTAACAATGGATGACGAATCGGAGAATTGACAGTTAAGAATTGGTTATGGAGAAGGCTGGGTAACGCTTTGTGCACTGCCCGTTGACAGTATTTGTTTGGCCGTGGTATCGGGCGATAGTTCCGTGCCGGTTATACAATTGGACTCCATCGGATCATCGAATGAAGACGATTCAAGCGCCGCCATCCCGGCTTCGGTAAGAATGCTGAAACAATTTGAAAAAGACGGTATCAAGTGGAGAGAAACTAGCCAAGGAGATTGCCCAGAAATGAAAGGTCATCTTACTAAACAAAACGGCAGCAAAGCAAAAATGCTGATTCTAGATCTCGTGCTTTGCTTGCTGTTCCTGTTGCCCTCGGAGGCCTGGTACAAGGCCGCAAACCGATGACGATTACGGAGATCGCCACCTATAGCGGCGCTGATCGAGAACAGTTGCTCTACTCCGGAGCGAAGAGCGAGGCAAGCTCACTTGGTACACATCGCTCGCCGGCGAATCCTACAAAGGCATGGTCAAAGCCTTCGAAACTAAATACCCCGGCGTGAAAGTCGAAGCCTATCGGGTTTCCGGCTCCGACATGACCGCGCGTATCTACGAAGAATCGAAAGCTAAAAATATATCGCCGACGCCGTCGAAACCACCGGAAGGCAATCTGATGTTTATGCGAGACGCTTTTCTTTTGCGTCCCTATTTCTCGCCGCATTTTGCGTCCTATCCGGAAGACGCCAAAGAAAAAGGCGAAAGAGGTTTGTATTTCTGGGCGATCGCGCGCGAGTCCTACATTGGCTTCGCTTACAATACCAAACTGCTTCCTAAAAGCGCCGTGCCAAAAATTATGAAGGGCTGCTCCACCCGGCGCTGAAAGGCCGCATGGGCGTGTCGGTCAGCGATCCGGCTTACAAAGTCATCGGCGCGATGATCAGCACCAGAGGCGTGGAGCTGGTCAAAAGCTCAAGGCGCAAGAGATCGCGTTGCACACGATCATTCCGCCGGCTCTGCTCGATCTGATCGCCTCCGGTGAAGTTCTCGCCTCGCCGGCCATCTTTCGCAATCACACGCTCAACGCCATCGCTAAAGGCGCGCCGGTGGATTGGGTGCCGATGGACATCGTGCCGACCAATGTCGGCGGCGCGGCCATCGCCGTGCAGCCGCCGCATCCGCACGCCGCCCTGCTCTTGGCCGATTATCTTCTCGGACCGGAAGGCCAAGCAGTGCTGGAAAAATACGAATACGGCAGCGCCGCCAAAAACTTGGGCTTTAAACGCTGGCGCCAGACCACGGGATTGCCACGGACAAATACGAGAAACAACTGGAAGGCTGGGAAAGACTTCTAAAAGAAATCAGCCGTAAAGGCGGATGAGCAAAGCCGCCGCGCGAGACGGATCGTCCATGAACTTTTCTCATCGGGAGAGCCGTAAAGATGAGATGGCTGCAAGCGATCCTGTTAGCAGTATTGCTGATTATCCCCACGCTGCTGGCGGCGCAATCGCGTAAGCCCGCGACGGTCGCGGAAATCGCCGCCTACATGGGCGCGGACCGCGAACAATTACTCCATGCGGGAGCAAAAACAGAAGGCGTCGCTACCTGGTATACACTCTCTGGCAGGTGACTCGTACAAAGCCCTGGCGCGCGCCTTCGAAACGAAATATCCCGGCGTGCGCGTCGAAGTTTTTCGCGCCGGCGGCAGCGAGCTGATGCCGCGCATGTCGGAAGAAGCCAAAGCGCGCCGTCCGACCTTCGACGTCCTGGAAACCACTTACGATTTCATGATGGTGGCGCGGACAAACGCGCTCACGCGCCCGTACGATTCGCCGGCCCTGGTAAATTATCCAAGCGAAGCCAAAGAGAAAGCCGACAAGGGGCTCACCTTCTGGACCATCTTTCGCGAGTCTTATATGGGTTTCGGCTACAGCAAAGAACAAGTTCCGGCGAGCGCGGTGCCGAAAGGCTTCAGATGGGCTGCTTCACCCGCAGCTCAAAGGGAAAATGAGCATCACCCTCAACGAAAGCTCGGCGCGCATGATCGGCGCTATGATCAAGAGTGAAAGGCGAAGAGTTCGTCAAAAAACTCAAAGCTCAAGATATCCGGGTTTATACGGTGAGCAGCGCTGCGCTGGTCGACCTGATGGCTTCAGGCGAGCTCGGCGCGTCGTTTCACATTTACCGCAACCACGCCATGGTCTCGGCCGAACGCGGCTCGGCGGTCGCCTGGGTACCGATGGAGTTGGTGCCGACGAATTCAGGATGCGTCGCCTTGGCCGCGCAACCACCGCACCCGCACGCAGCCGCTCTTTTCGTCGACTTCCTTCTCGGCTCGAGCTCTACGCAAAATACTGGAAAAATTCCAGTACGGTCATCCGTCGAATGAAATGCCGTTCAAGCGCTGGCATCCTGGATTCGGTCGCTCTCTCGAACAATTTGAGCATGACACCGACAAGTGGGAACGCCTCGCCAAAGAAATCAGCCAGCGGTGATCTTTTTCGGATCGTGATGTCGACAAAGATTCTCTCCTTTCGCTCGGAATGACAACAACATAGCCGATAGACGACTGGTCACCTCGAACGGAGTGACGGATCTTAATCTAACAGCGCCACTGCTGCTGACGGATCTGAATTTGACATGTAGCTCGGTTCCTGAATAACTTCAGGATAATTTAAGCGTGAGGTTGGAGGATCTATCATGAGCGCATCAAGCAGATCTAGATCCGGAAACACAGCCGGCCGTTGTCCGTATCGACAGGTATCAAGATTGGCGCAAGCGTGAAGGCGCGCCGCTCGATCGGCGGTGTTTACATCAAAGACATGAAGTCGGTGGAAGTTGGGCCGTGGCCGCGCAAGGGCGATGGCGTCAAGGGCGCGCTTTGTTATCTGGACGGTGACGACGAAGGCGACGAGCATATCGTCGAACTGCCGCCGGGCGGTTCCACCGCGCCGCTGCGGCACCTATACACCGAGGCGATCTACGTCGTGAGCGGACACGGCTCGACCTCGGTGTGGCGCGACCAAGGAAGCGAAACAAACCTTTGAGTGGGGGCCCGGCAGTTACTTCGTGCTGCCGACCAACGCATTGCATCAGTTCTTTAACGCCAGCCTGTCGCGCTCGGCGCGCTGGTTTTCCGTCACCGATCTGCCGCAACTGTTGCGCCAGTGGGCCAGCGAAGATTTTATTTTCAACAATCCCTACGACTTCACGGATCGCTACGCCGGTGGTGCAGATTATTTCACTGCCGAGGCCAAGCTCTACAAAGGAAGAGTTTGGGAAACTAATTTCATCCCGGACATCAAGAAACTGCCGCTCTACGAATGGAAAAGCCGGGGCGGCGGAGGGACAAACGCGTTTATGGTGATGGGCGCCGGCATGATGGAGTCGCATGTGTCGCGCTTCGAATCGGGCCACTACAAGAAAGGCCATCGCCACGGCCCAGGCGCGCATCTGTATATCACCGAGGGCGAAGGCTACGTCCTAACGCAGCGCGGCAATGAGCCGCGCATCCGCTGCGACTGGCAAGAGGGCAGTCTTTATCTTTCTGGCGCAGGCGAGGGGCTGTGGTTGCATCAACACTTCAACGTCGGTTCCACACCGGCCACTTACTTGGTGATGAATCAGGGCATCTCGCGCAAGCACGCCGCCAACCGCTGGCAGGCAAGCCAATCCACTGTGCTGCGCCAAGGCGAAGTCAGCGGCAAGAAGGCGGCTATCAAGTCGAGTATGAGGATGAAGATCCGGAGATCCATCAGATCTTCGAAGCCGAGCTCAAAAAACGTGGCATCACCTGCAAGATGAAAAAAATGGTGCCGTGGTGCACCGGCGAAGCCGGAGCGCGAAAGCGCGAAAGCGCTGTTTCTCGACGAGCACGGCGAGGTCGCATAGGCGGGTAGGGGCGACCGGCGGTCGCCCTTCCTTGAATCTGCCATGCACGATCTTCCCCACGATCACGATCACGACGCGCGCGGGCTCGACGAAGAGGAAGAACATCCGCTGTGGAAGCTCGACACGATCACGCTTACGAGCGTCGGTATCGACGTCGGCACTGCCACCTCACAGATTATTTTTCGCAATTGGTTCTGCGCCGACTCGGTCGGGAACTCTCCAGCCGCTTTGTCGTCACAGAACGCGACACGCTCTACTTGTCGCCGGTTCATTTGACACCGTATAGTGCAGGTCGTGAACGCGTCGACGATCAAGCACTGGGTCGTCTCGTCGACGCCGCGTACCAGGAAGCCGGCTTGACCCCGCGCGACATTGACACCGGCGCGATCATCCTCACCGGCGAAGCGATCCGGCGCGACAACGCACGCGCCATCGCCGACTTGTTCGCCGCGCAGCGCGGCACTTCGTCTGCGCCACGGCCGGTCACAACTTCGAAGCGCTGCTGGCCGCGCACGGCTCGGGCGCGGTCGCGTATTCCGCTGAAAAGCAATGCCGAGTGCTAAACATCGACATCGGCGGGGGCACGACGAAGTTGGCCGTCGCCGAATGCGGACGCGTGCTGAGTACCGCGGCGTTTCACATCGGCGGGCGACTGTTGGCTACCGACAACGCAGACATGATCACTTTGTTAGAACCGGGCGGCCAAGCATTGGCTCACCAGGTTGGCTTTGCGTGGCAGGTTGGCAGCCGGGTCACGAATGCGGAGGTCGAGCATCTAACGAATTACATGGCGCAAGCAATTCTCAGCCTTGCGCAGGACGAACAACCGTCGTCCGAGCTTGCTCAGCTCTGGCTAACAGCACCTCTGAGCGGTGCGAAGCATTACGATGCGGTTATTTTCTCCGGCGGCGTCGGCGAATATGTTTATGGCAAGGAGTCGAAATCATTCGGCGATCTCGGCGCGCCATTGGGACAATCCCTCCAGCGTCAAATAAGCAGCGGAGCGCTGCGCTCGCCGCTGGCGCCCGCGCGCGAGTGCATCCGCGCCACGGTCATAGGCGCGGCGCAACACACGGTGCAAGTTAGCGGCAATACGATTCACCGCACCGATGAAAGTTTACTGCCGCAAAAAATCTGCAGGTGCTGCGGCCGGACGTCGATTTGTCCGGCGAGATCGTCAGCGCAACAATCGCTCAGGCGATCCAGAAACATTTTCGCGCCTTCGATTTGGTAGAGGGAGTTGCAGAAGTCGCTCTCGTGTTCCGCTGGGACGGTCCGCCGACCGCGATCCGCATCGCGGCATTTTGCCGCGGCCTGATCGCTGGCTTGCCGGGCACTTTGAAAAACGGCCGGCCGATCTATCTCGTCTTCGACCACGACTTGGCGGGATTGGTCGGCACGATTCTCCGAGATGATTTCGCGATCGAGAACCCTCTGCTTTGTCTGGACGGCGTCACGCTCAGTGACTTCGACTTCATCGATCTGGGAAAAACCCTGGAGCCGTCCGGCACTGTGCCCGTAACGATCAAGTCATTGATCTTTCAGTTGTAAGGGCACACCCCAGTGCGTGCCTTCCGACAGAGCAACCACGGGGGTTGCCCCTACTTGTGCCGCGACAACTTCGCTGCGTCAGTACCAGCGATAAATCCCTGCGTAGCGCAGCGGCCCATACCATGTTGGTTGAAGCCGCCGGCCGACTCACCGGCGCAGTAGAGACCGGGGATCACTTTGCCGCTCATGTCGATCACCTGGCACCTGGCATTGATTCTCAAGCCGGCGCGCGTGTCGTGCACCACCGGCGTCCCCAGGCCGCGTAAAACGGCGGCGTTTGGATTTTGTGTTTCGGCGCCGGCTTGCCGAAATCCTCGTCTTCTCCGGCGTCGACGAACGAGTTGTAGCGCTCCACCGTCGCTTGCAAGCGTCGCGCCTTGCATGGGCTTTGCCTGATATTCGTTCTTGATCGCGGTGGCGAGCTCGTGCGAGTGTGTTCGCGCGCAAAAAAATACCCGTCTGGATCGACGGACGGCGGCACGACCTTCCACCCTTCGCGTTCTACCGCGTCCGGCGTCGAAAGATCGCCCACTGCGGACCCGCGCAATAATCCGGCGGCTCTGAATACTCGTTCATCGCCAGCGCCGCGTGGGTGAAATTGTATCTTGTCGGATTGAACTTGACGTTCTCCGCATTGCGATAATCGTTGGGCATGCACGGGGTGATTTGGCCGCCGGATTGCCGTGCGGGACGTCGCCCTTGGTCTCGTCGTAAAATCGCTTGCCGACTTGGTTGACGAGAATCAAGTCCTGCCAATCTTTCACGTTGAAACCGGTCGCGCGTCACCAATGGAAAAATCGGGCTCTCAGCTTCCATGTTGTGTAATTATACTTGGTCGCAAGAGCGCGTTGGGTGCGCATGGTCGCGCCGTTTTCCAATGTTTGGTTGGACCAGGCCCCAGAGCGACGCGCCGACGGCCATCGCCGCGAGCTCACCGCTGGCGTCTTGATAACTATAGGGCTCGCCGCCAACTTGGATCACCGGCGTCAAGCGCGGATCAAACATGCGGCGAAAATTGATGTCGCTGGTGCTGCCACCCGTGGCGATAATCACCGCTTTGCGCGCGCGCAGGTTCATCGTCGGCTTGCGTGCTGTCGATATTGCCCTCGGAGCGAAAGCTCTTTAACGGCGTCGTTGACCCGGGCATGATGCGCGGGGTATATCGCGCCGTGATGACCAATCACTGGCCGCCGCAGTTTCCATCGACGTTCGGCTCACGGATCAGCCCGGTCATCTTGTAGTTCAGCAAAAAGCGCACGCCCTTGCGCGCGCGCTCGCTTCCAACGGCCGGATCACGCCCGTTCCGCTGCGGCGTTGGGACTTTCTAAGCCGGCACCTTTAGTCCAGAACGCATGATTCTCGCGCGGCGCCGAGTTGCCGGTGGTCGATGCGCCATGATTGTCCGGCGCCTTATCGGTAAACTCGACACCGTTGGCCAGCAAGAATTCAAAAGTTTGCGCGCAGTGATCGGCGAAGGCGCGCATGACTGCCCGGTCGTTGTAACGAAAATCAGGCGAGCCGTTGGGCTGCACGATCGACCAATCGGTCAGATCGGAAAACACCGTGTCCGGCGAATCGGGAATATTGTATTTCTTCTGCGCGCTGGTGCCGCCACCGAGAGCCATATGGCCGCCGCTGATGATCGCGTGCCCACCAACGTCGTAATTTGCCTCCACGACGATAACCGACGCGCCTTCTTCCACGGCTCTAATCGCCGCCGGCAGCCCCGCCGCTCCCGAGCCGACTACGATGACATCCGCTTCTATATCCCAAGTCTGGCCATTACCAGTTGCTGTTTGTTCCATCGTGAATTTCCCCTTCGTCCTAACGATCCAACTGCGTCAACTCATAGGCACAGCCGTTCCAACCAACTCATCCCTACCGACGGTCCACTTCGAGCAGCGCCAAATTCCATAGCGATCACACCAAAAAGAAATGGTAAAGGCAGCGCCCACCAGGCGAGACTCGCCGCGCTCAGAAGCGGTATTTGGCACCCGCCCTGGAAGAAACCATGCGATCAGAATAGCTAAAAAATGCGATGCCGCACGGGATAGGAATTCGGGGTCTTTCAAGATTTGGTTCAGCATAATGATTAGAGGAATTGCCAAAGCAGAGTGCCGTCGTACGAGTACGAGTGAAAACTTGCTCAGCGCGGTCATCGCCACAGCAAGGGCGAAGCGCAGGATCGTGAACAGTTCATTCCGCTCGTCCGCGCTTCGCTAGCTACAGGCGCAACGTTACGTGACATAAGCCAATATGGAAAAAGCCAAAGCCAGGATATTCCTCGGCGTGGCACCCGACAACCCACCGAGGTCCAATATCATGCGTACATCAAGCCACGTAAACCCGTCATCAGTTCCGGCCAAACGACGTGACCGCGCTGCGTCATCGGCAACCACAATGAAAATAACCCGAGCAGGCCGTTCCATCCCACCATCGCCAGTGAGAGCACGCCAAGCAACAGTCCCGGATACACAGAAACCCAAATATCGACGACCAACGGCGGTGTAGCAAAATATCCTGACCATCGGTAAAACGAACTGCGTGCTCTTGTGGCAGGCTCCAGGGCTAACAGGCCGCCGGCTATAGCGTAGCGGTTGCGTTTGATGGCCCACAAAAGTTTCGACCTCAGCAGAAAGGTCGTACTCACTGAATCCCGACCCATCTTGAGAGCTTCTGCGCCAGGCTGGGAAACAAGCGAATAGCATGGAGAGCAAACAACCACCGATGCCTACCCTCAGGACAGAAAGGCGAAAGGCGGAGCGGCGCAAGATTACTGCAAGCAGCAGGATATTAGCTGCCGCCCAAAGAGAGTGGGCGACGGAAAATGAAAATTTCGCTGGAATCAGAAGCAGCAATAACTCATAGGGGAGTGTGATTAAACGGCAAATCCCGGATTTTGATCGAGCGACGCCAAATTCTTTGATACCCCTTTGCACCAGATGTAAATCATATAATTGCGCGCCGCTTCCATCGTTGAGAGATCCTGGCGCTGCCGTAGTACAGCACGAAAACAAAATAGCCGCCTCGAATATCTTCCAGTTGAGTCCAGATCTACAGCGCACTGGGCGAACAGCGAAAATACCAGTAGCGGAACAAAGACTTCCAGTAATTTTGAACGCGCACGATGCCGCTCAGGCGTGCTAGGCGCGAGCAGCAACTCATTGGCTGGGGGATTCCTCAGGGGTGTGTAGGAGGAAACCCGCTCGATTCCTACGGACCAGCAACCTTCTTGCTGCTAGCAGCAACGCGTGGTATGCGTGAATCAGGATCTGTAGTGCCGTCGCGCCTTCAGCGTGCTGGGCCGGATCTTGCACCGATCCGGATCCAGGATTGTTATCGGCCTCTCGCAAGAACATACTTTCTAACCCTGCTTCTGACAAGAGTCAGCAAAATTCCCGGATACCAAATTACATCCAAGATGCGCACGAAATCTGCAATGATCCCAATCGTTAATTTCATCGGTGGCGTGATTAAATGCATACGCGACATACTGGAAAATCAGAGCGTTCCTCGAAGGCCTGCAGCTTCATCTCGGTATCGACTATGCGGCTTACGCCTTTGACCCTGACGGCCGTTGCCTGCTCTCATTAAATATAACAGGAACGCACATGACGGTAAGCTGGTAGCCGAACGGCATTTGCGTCGCAAGGTCGCCGCCAACAACTGGCGGGAGATGCCGTCGAACCATTGTCCGGAGATCCCCGGGCGGCCCCTGTGGGTTTAAGGGCGTCAGGCTGGAGGGAAGGCAGGACGTGCAGCCAATCCCGCTCCGCGTGTTTCCTACCCCCACACCTCCTCCCACAGCCGCAATTGTCTTGCCCGTCCGTTTTGATATATAGCTTGCAATGTCAGTTTCGAGTTTAACGTTGATCCGAAAGCCGTAACCCGAGACTCAAGACCGTTCAAGCGCGAGGGCCTGACGATGCACATGATGATGCGCAACCCGGCGCAGATGTTATTTCTGTTCACGACGGCGATTTTAGCCTATCTTGTCTTGCCGCCGTTTTTTTCATACTGCACACCAGCCTGGTCACCGACCGGGGATTGCAAGCTGGCTCGTTTACGATTCAGCATTTCCTCAACATCGTCGATTCTCTCGGCGACGTTAAGACATTGCTGAGCAATTCCCTGATTTACGCAGTGAGCAGCTCCGCCGTTGCCTTGGTTTACGGCACGTCGCTCGCGTGGCTCGCCGAGCGCAGCGACGCTCCATTTCGCAAACTCGCCTATATCTCAGCCTATGTGTCGTTCGCGATTCCAGGCATCATCAAAGTTGTCGGCTGGATCATGCTGCTCGGCCCCAAGGCAGGAATGCTGAATGCTGTTGGAATGGCGCTCATCGGACAACCTTTTTTAACATTTTTCCATGAGCGGCATGATTTTAGTCGAAAGTTTTCTTTGGATCCCGATCGTGTTTCTACTCATGTCGACCCCCTTCCGCTCCATGGATCCGTCATTGGAAGAAGCGGCGACCACAGCCGGCAGCAGCGGTTGGCAAGTATTTCAGCGCGTGACGTTTCCGCTGGCGGTCCCCAGCGTCTTGGCGGTGATGATATTGACCATGATCCGCTCGCTGGAAGCTTTTGAAATTCCTGCGCTGATCGGCATTCCTGCCGGCGTCGAAGTGCTCACCACCAAAATCTATCTGCAGATCAAAGGCGGGCTGATTCCGAAATATGGCGAGGCCAGTGCCTACTCGATCATTCTCATCGTGCTGGTCGCCCTGGGATTGATTCCTTACTATCGCATCACCAGCAAGACCTATAAGTTCACGACTATCAGCGGCAAAAACTTCCGGCCCAACCGAATCGCGCTCGGCAAATGGCGCTGGTTTGGCGGTTTGCTGATGCTGGTTTTGCCGCTGCTGCAATTTTTGCCGATCGTCGCCATCGCCTGGTCGTCCTTTCTGCCTTTCGCCCAGGTGCCGTCGCGCAAGGCACTTTCCCTGCTAACGCTCAACAACTACGTCACTGCGCTTTAACGACAGCGGCGTGATTCGCTCTGTGCTGAACAGCCTGACCGTCAGCGTCTCGTCGGCGACGGTCGCTGTCGTCATCACTTTTTTCGCCGCCTGGTTGGTCGTGCGCGCGTCGATCAAAGGCCGCTGGTTGCTCGACCAAATGTCGATGCTGCCGCTGGTTTTTCCCGGCATTGTGATGGGCATCGCCATTTTGAAAATGTATTTGATCCTGCCGATCCCGGTCTATGGGACGATTTGGATTTTGGTGCTAGCGTTCACCGCCCGCTATCTACCATACGGAATTCGCTTTAGTCACTCCGCGCTATTGAGCCTGCACAAGGAGCTTGAAGAAGGCGCCCTGGCGAGCGGCGCGAGCTGGTTCCAGATGGTACGTCACGTCGTCGTGCCGCTGATTATGCCGGCGCTGCTGGCCGGCTGGATCTATATTTTTCTGATCACGTTCAAAGAGCTGTCGATCGCGCTACTGCTCTATTCACCGGGTTCGCAGGTGGTGGCGGTGACGATCTGGGAGCTGTGGGACAACGGTCACGTCGGCGAATTGGCCGCTTTCAGCCTGATCATTACGATCGGCACCGTATTTGTCGGCTCGGTCTTTCTCAACATCGCGCAACGCTACGGATTGCAGGACTAACGGATACCGTTTCGGGGCCCGGATTGAACTGGAAACGCGATCCTTGGAACACGAAACTGCCCAAGCCGGTGTCACTTTGCTCGCTTTTCAGGAGGCTTTATCGTGGAATTTACGATCATCGACGCCGATGCCCATCATCTCGATGGCGGCGGCGTATAAAAAATATTTGCCGGAAAAATTCCGCGCGCGCAGCGGACCTTACTTCCCGTCGTTCGGCTGGGACATCTTTCTAAACGACACCACCGGTCGCAAGCCGAGCAATCCCGAAGAATACTGCAAAGACCTCGACGTGGAAAAAATCGCCGATGCCGTGGCCTATCCCAGCAATGCCCTGTCGATCGGTCTGGTGCGCGAGCTCGACCTAGCCGTCGCACTGGCCACGGCCTACAACGATTGGGCCTGCGACTTTGTCAGGACAGCGGCAATCGGATCAAATACGCCGCCGTCATCGCGCCCCAGGTCGTGCCCGGAAGCGGTGCAAGAAGTGCGTCGCGCGGTGACCGAGAAAGCCGCCGTCGGCGTGATGATGCCGACCTACGTGCAGCAAGGCTTGGACCTTGGCCAGCCGCAGTTCGATCCGATTTACGCCGAGGCGCAAGAGCTGGGCGTGCCCGTCGGTTTTCACGCGACCGCCCAAGTGGCGATCAGGCAACACGCGTTTTCATAAATATATCGGCGTGCACATGACCTCGCATCCGTTCGAGCAAATGCTCTCGATCGTCTCGATCATTTCCAATGGCGTGCTCGACCGTTTTCCGAAGCTCAAAGTCGGCTTTCTTGAAGCCGGCGTCGGCTTCCTGCCCTACTGGATGGAGCGCTTCGACGAAAAATATTTACTGCGCAAATCAGAAATGGAGCCGCTCAAGCTGCTGCCGAGCGAATACATCAAGGACCATCGCTGCTACTTCACCTGCGAAGGCGAGGAATCGGCGCTACCGCTGGTGATCGAACAGTTCGGCGACGAATGCATGATGTACGCCTCCGACTATCCGCACTGGGATATGGAATGGCCACACAGCGTCAGCCAAGTCGTGCGCCGCAAAGATATCTCGGGCCAAACCAAGCAGAAAATTCTCGCGGATAACGCCAAAGCGTTTTACCGGTTTACATAGCGATCTGAGAGCGAGAAAATATTCTACATCAACGATTGTCATCTCGAACCCTTCGACTGCGCTCAGGGTAAACTCCATGGGAGATCCTTCCCGAAAAGATTTCTCGACGGAGTCTATCCTGAGTATTTCGAAGGACCTCGAAATGACAGGATACAGAACAAGAAACGATTTGAACGGCTTGAACGTTTTTGAACCTTAAAATTACGGAGTAAAACAATGGCCGATACCAAACTCATCAACGCCAACATCGACGAAAACGCCGGCATTGCCTGGCTGATCCTAAATCGTCCCGAAAGAAAAACGCTCTCAGCATCACTTTGCTCGCCGAGTTATCGAGCATTCTCCGCGCGCTTGCCGAAAACGACAAGATTCGCTGCATCGTCACAACCGGGGGCGGCGATTCTTATTCTTCCGGCCGCGATCTTTACGATATGCGCGGGCAAGACAACCGTCGCCGCACACGTGGTTTTGGCGGCGTCGCGGAGATTGTCGACATCATGCGCAAACTGCCACAGGTGACAGTTGCGAAAGTCCGCGGCTGGTGTCTCGGCGGCGGCTTGGCGCTGATCAACGGCCATGATTTGGTCATCAGCGCAGAGAGCGCGAAATTCGGTATGCCGGAAGTCATCCGCGGCAGCTACGGCGCTACCGCGACACCGTCGCTCTTTCACGCGGGTATTCCGTTCAAGAAAGCTTTCTATATTTCCCTTACCGGCAGAAACTTGACCGGCATCGAGGCAGAACGCGTCGGGCTCGTATCGGATGTCGTGCCCGACAAAGACCTCGATAGCTATGTCGACACGCTTGCCAAAGAACTCGCCAGCCGCAACGGCGCGACCTTAGAGAACGCCAAGATCGCCGCCTACATGCAAAAGACTTGCCCTTCGACATGGCGCTGCGCGCCGACGACCTCGTCCAACATCGCTTGCGCTACTACACCAATCCGCTCAGCGACGTGGAAGGATACCTCCACTCGCAAAGGGCGGCGCATCGGTGAAGTATATCAAGCCGGAAGATCGGAAATAACGTTCTCGGCTGGTTATCGGCAACCGGAGCGTCGACCGAGTGCTTAGGATTTCGGATGAAGAGCTCGAAGGAAATTCATAAAATGAGGATTTCGCATTGGTGACGAGCTAAAAGATCTCGGATAAATTCTATGGCGTCGAAATTCCTCACCATCAACAGTCTCGCACTATTACTCGGCGCTTGCTTATACCCATCCACGGTCCTCGCCGCTGATCGGCTACGCATCGGCCTCAGCTCCTTCACACCCATCAACGCGGCCTTGTGGATAGCCGAGGAAAAAGGGCTTTTCAAAAGCATGGTATCGAAAGCGAAGTGATTTTGATCGGCGGCGCCTCCGCTGGCGGCGTTAGCTCGCTGATTGCCGGAGACGTTCAGTTCCTCGGCGGTGGAGGCGGCGGCGTAATCAACGCTGGCGCTCGGCGGTGCCGATGTAATCATGATTGGCTCCATCGTCAACAAGGGCGTGCAAAGGGTCGTGGCCCGCGGCGATCTCAAGCGTCCCGAGGACCTGCGCGGAAAAAATCGGCATAACGCGACTGGGCGCCGCCTCTCACTTGGTGTTGCTGATCATGCTGCGCGGTTGGAACATGACTCCGAACGACGTGCAGACCCTGCAAATCGGGTCGTCGCCCGCCATGATGGCCGCTCTCGAAAAAGGCGGGATCGATGCGGCGGTCCTCACCGAGCCGACGTTTTTCTTCGCCGAAGACCAAGGCTTCCGCACGCTCGCCGATCTCGCCGACATGGACATTTATTACCTGCACAGCATGATCGACACCACTCGCGCTTACCTCCGTGCGCATCGAGATTTGACGTTGCGTTTCATGAGGGGATATGTCGAGGGCATTGCCTACTTCAAGAAGAACCGCAAAGAAAGCATCGATGTCCTCGCAAGGAAACTCAGAACAGCCCCGGCGCAGACCAAATATTTGGAGCGATCCCACACACTTTATACTTCGGGCTACTTTGAAAACGCGCCGTACGTTTCCTTGAAAGGCGTGACGACTTTGTTGGACTTCTATGCCAAGGATAACCCGCGCGCCCGCTCCGCCAACCCGCAAGCTTTTTTTGACAACAGCCTAGTCGAAAGAGCTGGACGACAGCGGCTTCATCAAAAACTCTACGAGTAGGAGCGTTTCGATGCCATTCTTCTTTGGAAGACCGTGTCGGTCCCGAGCACGGCATGCTCATCGTCGTCGATATGCAAAACGACTTCTGCCACCGCGACGGCGCCGCTTGCAAGCGCGGACGCGACATGGCGTTCGTACAGGATATGATTCCGCGCTTGGTGAATTTAGTGAACCAGGCGCGGTCGCATAATTTTCCGATCTGCTTCGTGAAAACCTCGGGCAACCAATGGACCAACTCACCGGTTTGGACGGAATTCAAGAATCCGGAATTGCTCGCCTGCGCCGAAGGCACGTGGGGCGCAGAGTTTCACGCGGGACTAGAACCGCGAGACGGTGAAATGATCGTCACCAAACACCGCTACAGCGCGTTTATCGGCACCGATCTCGACATGCTGCTGCGCGCCCGCGGCGTCGAAAGCCTGCTCGTCACCGGCGTCGGCACCGGCATGTGCGTTTTCATACGCTCACCGTCGGCTTCATGCTCGACTATTACATCACGCTCGTCGAAGATTGCTGCGCCACGACTTACGGACCGCAAGCGCATAACGAAGCGGTGGCGTTGGTCAAGAAAACACTACGGCCGCATTGCCGCGTCGAAAGAGATCAGCGATATTTGGGCAAGCAAAGTTCGTAAGGCTGGATAGCAAAAAGCCGCGGGCAGTCGCTTTATAGTCCCAGACGGCGCACCCAGGCGATCTTTGAAAAAGAACTTCTCCTCAACTGCGTCGATACTTCCCCGCTCTAACGCAATTGACACAGGTAATCTGCTCGGTCCTCGCCGGGCCCTGATCTTTCACGTAACCGACGAGTTTTAGATGTTTTGAGGCAAGTCGATTTCTTACACTTGGCGCAAATCCCGCCGGCGGTACTTGTCAAACTGCTTTGCGCAAACATGACATGACCAAGGAATAATCATTGCACCGCGCCTAGTTACTTTCCAACGAGCGCCACAAATACCAGGACGCAATCGAGCGGTAAGGCCGCCATGCTTCGGCGATACGCGGCAACAGAGTCAGCGATTTACGTTTTTACCGTAAAGCAATCGCGCTGCGCGCTGCAAGCCGGCATCGCCAAGGGCGAGCACGTCGAGGCGCTTGAGACCGAAGAGCAAAAACATTTCGGCGGTCCAACGCCCGATGCCGGGCGATTCGCTGAGCTTTTCAATCAACTGCTCGTCATCAAACGCCATGAGCTCAATGAAATTCAATCGGCCGTCGCACACACGCGCGGCGAGCTCGCGGATGTAGCGCGCCTTGGCTGCCGACAATCCAGCGCCACGTAATAGCTCCTGCGGCACGGCAAGAACTTTATCCGTTTGAAACGGCACACCGACAAGCGCGCCGACGCGCTGCTTGATGGTCGCGGCGGCTCTGGTGGAAAGCTGCTGGCTGATGATCGAGTTGGCGAGCATGTGAAACGGCTCGAAGTTGCGCTCGGCGAGCGGACAGCGGCCGTGTCGGGCGATCAGCCGTTTCATGACCGGATCGGCGTCGGCGAGCTGGCGCTCCGCTTGGCGAATCGCACGATCGATACCGGATCGCTTCCGCATGGCATGCTGTTCCAGCTTCGTAGCCATCAAGTTGGTTTTTCTCCGTCTAACGCAGCACCTGGCGCTCGCTTAGGTCAAGTATTTCGGCGCGCGACATGCCGAGGATTTGGCTCAGCACCGCTTCGTTGTCCTGGCCGGCGACGTGCGCCTCGCCGCCCGGCGTGAAACCGTGCTTCGATCATGCGCACGGACGGCCCGGCGCGCGTCACCCAACCGATTTGCGGATGGAAAACTTCGCGCGCGAAGCCGCGCTCGCGCAGGTGCGGATCGCGGTATAGATCCTCGGCCGTTTGCAGCCGCTGCCGCGGCGATGCCTTCGCGCTGCAGCAGCATCATCACCTGGTGCGGCGTATATTTTGCCGTCCACTCACCGATCCAATAATCGAGCTCCTGGCGATAGGCCACGCGCGCCGCCGGCTCGGAAAACCGATGATCGGTCAGCCACTCGCGATGACCGGCGATGTCGCAGAAACGCATCCACTCGTCCTCGGACTGAATGGCGATGACGCACCATTGATCGGCGCCTTTGCAGCGATAGCAGCCATGCGGCGCGGCGGTCGGAGAAAAATTGCCGCACGGCTGCAGCTTCGCGGCCATTAACGAGATATTCCAAATAGGCCGGCCCAATCATACGCTGCCGCTGTTTCCGCCTGGGAAATATCGATGTACTGACCTTGGCCCGTGCGCGCGCGAAAATGCAACGCGGCGAGAATGGCAACGGCGCCGTAAGAAGGCGCGACGTAATCTGGAAAAGCGGTTTGACATGCGGCACCGGGCCGTTCGATTTCCGGATCGCGCCAGAGATAGGCCATGCCGCAATAAGACATCAGGATCGGCCCAAAGCTCACGTATTCACGGCGCGGGCCGGTCTGGCCAAACGCTTGCAGACTCGCCATGATGATATCGGGCCGGACCTCTTTCAGGCGCGCATAGTCCATGCCCCAGCTCGCCATCACTCGGGCGCTGAAATTTTCCACGACGACATCGGATTTGGCGATCAAACGCTTCACCAGAGCCACGCCGTCAGGATGTTTCATGTCGACGACGATACGCTTGCGGTCGCGGTTGCTTTCCAGATCCGCGGCGATTTGAAATTTCTGGCCGCGCTGCGGGCTGCGCACGGACCGGCTCGCTTCGATGGCAATGACTTCGGCGCCATGTTCGGCAAGCATCCCGGCGAGCGCCGGGCCAACGATGCCGGTGGGAAAGCTGATCACGCGAATCCCTTCGAAAGAGTTCGTCCGGGCGCCGATGCTGACGCGCCGTCGCGGCACTCCGTCAACCACGACGACGGGCGAGCCCAGGCCGCGCCGATTTGCGCCTGATCTGCGCCGAGCAGCGGCGCGGCGCGCGCTCGACCCGCCAGGGGCTCTCGGAAAAATGATAAGGATCGCCGGGAAAACCATGCCGTCCCAACTGCGGGTGTTCGACCTCAGTCACAAATGCGCGGTGGCGCGTTTGTTCGTCGGCGAGAAAAGCGCTCGGTGGATTAATCGGCGCGGCGGCCAAGCGCAGCGACTGGAATTCATCGAAAATTTTTGCACTGCGAAATTAAGCGTGCGCGCCTCGACCAGCCGGTCGATGATTTGGCGCAAGGGGAACCGGTTCTGCACGTTTTCCAATTTTGGATCGAGCAGCTCCGGCGGCCGGCCGAGCCAGTCAACAAAACGTTTCCAATGATCGGCCTGATTGACGAAGATGCGCGCATAGCCGTCGCGGCATTGATAGGTTTCCGCCACCGTGGTCGACTGGCTGTGCCCGGTGCGCTGCGGCACTTCGCCGCGTGACGCTGTAACGCGTCATGATACGGAGAAACGGATCGGCGGCCAGCACATCTTGCAACGATACATCGACATGCGCGCCGCGGCCCGTGGCGCGCCGGTTAAAGAGCGCGACCAACGTGCCGAAGGCCGCGTGCACCGAGCCCAAATGGTACGCGACATCGCACGGGCCCATAAGCGGCGCGTGGCCCGGGTGGCCGCACAGATTCATCAGACCACCCATCGCAAAGGCGACAATATTGGGCGCTTTGAAATCGCGATAGGGCCCGGCTTGACCAAAGCCGGTGATCGAAGTCAACACCAGGGTGGGATTGATCGATTGAAGCGCTCGATAGCCGAGCCCGCGACCGTCGAGATAACCTGCCGGCTTATCTTCAAGCAACACGTCGGCGCCGCGCGCAAGCTCTCGCAGGGTGGTTGGATCGTCGTCATTCTCCAAGTTCAAGACGACGCCGCGCTTGTTGGTATGATACGCCGCGAACGATAAACTTTGCTCTCGATCGGCCTGGTCGTCTTTAAACGGTCCTTCGCGGCGCAGCCGGTCGCCGCCTGGCGGTTCAACAAGAATCACTTCGGCGCCGAGATTGGCAAGCAATAACCCGCAATACCCGCCCATTCGTCCAGTGAGATCGAGGACTCGTAGACCGGTCAATGCTCCAGAAGAAACAGACGCGTTCAGCCGACATTTTAGGCTCCGTTATCTCGATTGGATCGCGCCCGAAGTATATTTGCAGAAGGGCATCGGAAACAAGAGATAGCAGTGTGGCTACGGTCTGGCGGCACTCAAGGCTTGGCGCCGAGCGGTACGCCGTTGGCGTCGAAAACTTCCACCTTGCCGTACTGTTCCAAGATCGGCTTGATTTTATCGGCGTCGCCGACGGCGACAACTGCAAGCTATCCGGATTCAAATATTTGCGCGCGACACGCTGCACGTCGTCAGCGCTCACCGCCATAATCTTTGCCGGATAAGCATCCCAATAATCGGCGGGAAGACCATAGAGTTTGATCGCGATGGCAAAGCCGAGCACGCGCGCTGGTTGTTCCAGAGACAGCGCAAAACTTGCGACAATCGAGCGCTTGCTCGCTTCCAGCTCTGCGGCTGGAACCTTTTCGTCTTGGATGCGGCGAATCTCGTTAAAAAATTCCGTGAGGGCGCCTTGGGTGACTTCGGTACGCAGGTTGCCGCCGGCGCGCCAGGGCCCCGGATATCTGAGCGCGCTGAAATCGCTGTAGAACACCGTAAGTGTAACCTTTCTCTTCGCGCAGATTCAGAAACAAGCGCGACGAGGCACCGCCGCCGATCACGTGATTCATGACCACCATCGACGTGTAGTCCGGATTGAGCCGGTCGATGGCGATGTTCCCGAGCGCCAGCGTGGTTTGCACTGAATTTGGCCGGTCTACCAAGAACACCTTGCGCTCGGTGGCGGCGGTTGGATTGCGCGGCCAGGTCTCTGCTGACTTCGGTTTTTTCCAACCCGCCAGTTGTTTTTCCAACTTAGCAATCAGATTTTTCGCGCGCACGTCGCCGGCGATGCCGAGGATCGCGTCCTGCGGCGCATAGCGCTCACGGTGCCATTGGATCAGCGCCGCTTGGCTGATCGCATCGAGCGAGGCTAAGCGTAGGCGCGACGTTCGCCGCCGGATGCTCGCCGTAGACGGCACGATGAAACCGTTCGTCCAGCAAAAAGCCCGGCGCCGAGCGCTGTTCGCGCAACTGCACCCGCTGACGCTGTTTCATTTTCTCCAGCTCCTCGACGGGAAAACTCGGGTGCAACAAGACATCTGTCGCCACGCTGAACCATTGATCGAAGTTGTCGCTCAGCCCCGACGCGCTCAACACCGCGTCCGGTGAACCAAACGACGCGCCGGCGCTGAGCGACGCGCCGAGGCGATCGATCTCCTCAGCGATCTGGATGCTCGTCCGTGTTTGGCTTCCTTCGCGCAGCATGTGCGCCGTGGTGCTGGCCAAGCCGGCCATATCGGCGAGGCTCGAATAGCGCGCCGGCGCCACCGATGTACAGCTGCACATTGACGAACGGCGCCCGATGATCTTCAAGAATGAGCACGGTCAGGCCGTTTTTGAGCTTGGCCTCGACCGGCCTCGGCAGCTTAACGCGCAGAATTTCCCGCGAGACCGGGGCTTTATTTTTGCGTTCGACCTTGCTCGGCGGCGTGCTGATCGACTCTTGGCCGGGTAGCAATGGCGGCGCCGCGACGATCGTCACGGCGACAATCAGGCAGCGGCCGAGCGTCAGCCAAATATCCCAGCTTTTGCCGTGCCCATTCATTGAATTTTACCGCTCTCTCCGGCCGCCGACTTCGGCAGGGTCGTGACGACGGTGCGATTGCTTTCACGAAAATAGGTCTGCGCGACCCTTGGAGATCGGCTTTGGTGATTTGCTCGTAACGGCTCCAGATCGAGATTGATCAATCCCGGATCGTTATAAAAAACTGCAAAGTGGCCCAGAGAATTGGCGCGCGAGACGACTGCTGTAAGTCTGTTGCGCACGCTGGCGGCGCAGCTGCATTTGTACTTTGGCGAGCTCCCAATCCGCGATCGGCTCCTTTTGCAGCCGCGCAATCTCGTCATACAATAGGGTCTCCAACGCGCCGAGGTCGGTCAGTCGGCCGGGCCATAATACTGAACCAAAACAGCGACGGGCCGCGCAGTTCGTTGGCGTCGGCCTCGACCCTCAACGCCAGCTCTTTTTCTTTGACAAACTTTTGATACAGGCGGGATGACACGCCGTTCGAAAGCACGTAACCCAGAACATCGAGGGCATACCAATCGGCCGTATTTCCGGGGGATTTTATAGACAATATCGAGGCGCGGCGTGCGCGCAAAGTTGTCCTCGATAACTTTACGCCGTTCGCCTTTTTGCTCGGGCTCCGTCATGTCCGGCGCTTTCGGCGTTTTGCGGCGCAATGTTTTCGAAATATTTTTTGACCAGACGGAGCGCGACGTCGGTCTTGAAATCGCCGACCAGCGCGACCACCGCGTTGTTCGGCGCGTAATAGGGCGAAAAAACGCTCGGCGTCTTCGATCGTCGCGGCGTTGAGATCGTCCATAGAACCGATCGTCGAGTGTTTATAGGCAAAATTGTCGTAAGCCAGGTCGATGACCGCCTCATAGGTTTTTCCGTACGGGCGGTTGTCGTAGCTTTGGCGCCGCTCTTCCTGCACGGTCAGACCGTTGATTATCGAAATTGGCCTGAGTGATCGCCGCAGCGCGCATGCGGTCGGCCTCGAGAAAATCCCCAGCTCCAATTGATTGGCCGGCAGAGTCTCGAAATAATTAGTGCGGTCCATATTGGTCGTGCCGTTGGCGCTGCCGCCGTTGTTTTGAATCAGAATGAAGTGCTCGCCCTTGCCGACGTTCGCCGAGCCCTGAAACAACATATGCTCGAATAAATGGGCGAACCCCGTTCGACCGGGCCGCTCATCGCGCGAGCCGACGTTGTACGTGACGCAAATGGAATAGGTCGGCGCGCTATGGTCTTCGGCGAGAAGCACGCGCAGGCCGTTTGTGAGTTTGAATTCTTTGAAGGCGATCTCGTAAGATTTTGTCTCATGCGGCGACTTCGCCGAGCGATCGGTCTCTGCGGCTTGACTCGGCTTCGCTGGTGCATTGTCCCGGTTCGGCGGTTTTCTTTTGGGCGGCGTCAATATAGCGCGGCGCTAAAATGACACAAGATAAAGGCAGCGGCGATGCCGGCAGCCAAAATGTCGGGCGCGACGACGGTTTCTGGCGCGACCACGAAAAGTGAAATATAGGCTCGAAAAATTCATTGCGTGCAAATCTAACACCGTTCCGCGCGCCAAGGAAGCGATGTCGAGAATCGACTGCCGCGCTCATCGCCCTTTCGCCATTGACACGAATCCAACGCAGGACTAATTGAAGAGACCAATCCAACCGACGTGCTTACGGAGGACTGCTTATGAAAAATTCTTGGGAAACAGTGACCAGTCGATCACAGCCCGATGGGGCTTTACTTGAGCCAGCCTGACGGACCGGGTCCATTTCCGGCCATCATCGTCGCGCAGAACCAGGACGGCGTTGCCGCGTTCACGCAAGAGATGACCCGGCGCGTCGCGCGCGGCCGGTTATGTCGGCATCGCGCCGCAGTTTTACCATCGCGAGGGCGAGCCGAAAACGCCCGAGGAAACCGCCAACTATCAAACATACCCGGCGCGATATCAATGTCACTAAACGACATCAACGCCACGGTCAATTTTCTCAAAGGCTGCGCCAACGCCGATACGTCCAGGTTGGGCATCGTCGGCTTTTGCATGGGCGGGCGCATTGCCTTCCTTGCCGCCGCGGCAACCGGTATCATTCAAAGCCGCCGTCGATTTTTACGGCGGCGGCATCCTATCAACAATGGGGCGAACGCCCCGCGCCGGCGACCCTTGCTGCCAACGTCTCCTGCCCGATTCAAGGCCACTTTGGCGAGCTCGACAAAAATCCACCGCCGGACGAAATGCGCCGGCTCGACGCCGAGCTGACTAAATTCGGCAAACAGCACGAATTTTCTACTATGCCGACGCGCCGCACGGCTTTAACCGCAGCGGCTGGCACGGATATCGACCGGAAGCGCGACACAACTTCCTGGGCGCGAACGTTGGATTTTTTCAAACAACATCTCGGCGAAGTATCCACGAAGCAAGCCGCGGCTGGATAAGTCACACATCTTCGCCATGCTAAAGAAATTCAGCCACGCCGCCTGCGTTAGGGTTGTGGCAATCTTCCTAGCCATCTTACCACGTCAGCGGTATTTGCCGCTGCCGAATCCAAAGTCCTCAACATCGGCTGGACCGGTGGCTCCGCCTGGACCGCGCTGCCGCGACCGCATCGCAGCTGAACGTGGCTTTTTTGAAAAGGAAGGACTCCGGGTTCGCTACATTCAGTTTCAGGGCACCAACCTGATGCTGCAGCGCGCTGCTGGCCAACGAGCTCGACTACGTCACCATTTTACCGTTCATCGCCGGCGCGGCGACGCGCGGTTTGCCGGTGAAAATCGTCGGCGCCACCACCAAAGCGAGCGGTTATGCGATCATTTCCCGGCCCGAAATCGACAGCGTCAAAGCGCTCAAGGGAAAACGAATCGCGATCAACACTTTCGGCAGCTCGGCCGATTTCTGCGATCTATCAACTGCTCAGCCGCAATGGCCTCGATCCGAACAAAGACGTCACCTTGCAAGCGATCGCCGGCAGCCCCGATGCGCGCTTTGCCGCGCTCGTCGGCGGCTCGGTCGATGCGACTGTCGTCAACAGCCCATTCGAATATCGCGCCGAGCAAGAGCGGCTTCAAGACGCTCTTATCGGTCAAGGAGACGGCGGAATTCGTCCGCATACCCATCGTCGGCCTGAGCACGACCCAGCGCAAAATCGACAAAGAACCGGATGAGATCGTGCGCGTTTTGCGCGGCCAGCGCTCGGCCATATTGTTTTACAGAGCCAGCGCGAAATCGGCGTCGGTTTGCTCGAAAAATTGCTCAAGCTCGACCGCGCTGCGGCCGAAAGATTCTATCGCGTCTATCGCGACCAATATAATCCCGACTCTGACGGTGCCCGACTCCGTCGTCGAAGAATGGATCGCCGTCGGTACCTTTCGCGCCAAGGAAAAAATCACCGTCAAACCGCAAGTCGTTTACGATTGGTCGTTTGCCGAGCAGCGCCAGAAGATGACCGGGTACCGGAGGGTAATCAACTCGGCCGAAAGTGACGAACAATCATATGAACCTCGAGATCACCCGCCGACAATTTCTCAAGGTTACCGGTGCACTCGTCGTCGCATTCGGTTTTCCGCTCGATACCGAAGCCCAAGGCGCGCCAGCATTGCGAACTTCCGGTGGGCCGCTGCCGCCTGAACCAGCTCGACTCGTGGCTGATCATACAGAACGACGGCATGATCACCGTGATGACCGGCAAAGTCGAGCTGGGCACGGGTGTGTCGACCTCGCTGCGTCAAATCGTCGCCGACGAGCTCGATTTTCCTTTCGAAAAAATCACCTGGATCCAGGGCGACACCGCCAACACCGTCGATCAGGCGCCCACCTTCGGCAGCCAGACCATCAAGCGCGGCGGCAGTCAGCTGCGCCAGGCTGCGGCTGAAGCGAAGGCGACGTTATTATCACTGGCGGCGACGCAGTTGCATGCGCCGGTCGAATCGCTGAGAATTGCTTCGAGGTGTAATCAGCGTCAGTGACGATGCAAAGAAAAAAGTCACTTACGCCGATTTGCTTGCCGGCACGGCGTTTAACCGCGCGATAAGCGGCGAGGTCAAAGCAAAAATTCCCCGTGACTACAAGCTTGTCGGTCAGTCGATCGCGCGTGTTGACATCCCGGCGAAAGTCACTGGCGAACATCTTTATCTGCAAAATTTTCGTCTAGCGGGAATGCTGCACGGCCGAGTGATCCATCCGGCCAGCGTCGGCGCCAAGCTCACGAGTGTCGACGAAGCATCGCTCAAAACAATTCCCGGTGTGGTAAAAATAGTCGTGAAAGAAAACTTCGTCTGGCGTCGTGTGTCAACGCGAGGAGCAGGCGATACGGGCGGCGCGCGAGCTGAAAGTCACTTGGCAAGACGAGCAGCGCCTGCCGGCCAGCGCCGAGCTCTTCGATCTCTTGAAAAATTCCCGCCAATGATAAAGCGGCGGCGGAGTCCGGCGATGTGGAACGCCGCTCTGAGCGCGGTCGGCCAAGACTTTCAAGGCGACTTATCATTGGCCTTACCAGTTGCACGCTTCCATCGGCCTCATCTTGCGCCGTCGCCGAAGTCACCAGCGGTGCGGCGACCGTCTGGTCGGCAACCCAGGGAGCGCACCAGTTGCGCCCGACGATCGCGCAGTTGCTGGGAATTTCTCCGGCCAACGTTCGAGTCATTTATGTCGAAGCCGCCGGCTGCTACGGCCACAACGGCGCGGATGACGCCGCCGCGGATGCGGCTCTGCTCTCACAAGCCGTCGGTAAACCCGTGCGCGTGCAGTGGATGCGTCAGGACGAGCACGTTTGGGAGCCGCTCGGACCGGCTATGGTCATGGAAGTGCGCGGCGGCTTGGATCAAGCAGGCAACGTCGTCGCCTGGGACTTCCAGGGCTGGACGCCGACTCATTCGAGCCGGCCCAACGGCAGCGCCGGCAGTCTGCTCGCCGGCACGCTCACTGGCATGCGCATCGGGCACGCCGAACCAGTCAGGCGCCGATCGCAACGCCAATCACACGTACAATTTCAAGAACAACCGGGTGGTGGTCCACTGGCTTGCGCTCTAGTCCCCTGCGCGCTTCCGGCGCTGCGCGGACTCGGCTCGCCGCAAAATACCTTCGCGAATGAATCTTTTATCGATGAGCTAGCGGCGGCCGCCGGCGATCGACCCCATCGAGTTTCGCTTGCGCCATCTCAACGACGCGCGCGCCAAAGCTGTGTTGGAAGCGGTGGCCAAACGCGCCGGCTGGTCGAACCGGCAGCCGTCAGCAACGAAACGGGAGTGAAAAGCGGTCGTGGCGTTGCGTTTGTGCAATACGACAGAACCGAAGCTTATGTTGCCGGCCGTGACCGATGTCGACGTCAATCTCGCAGACGGCGAAGTACGCGTGAAGCGGCGTCGTGATCGCCCACGATTGCGGTCTGATCATCAATCCGAACGGGCTGAGAAACCAGATCGAAGGCAATGTGATCCAAGCGACCAGTCGCGCGCTGAAAGAAGCAGTAAATTCGATCGAGCGAAGGTAACGAGTCTCGATTGGGCGCTTTATCCGATTCTGCGCTTTCCCGAGATCCCCGATGTCATCGTCGAGCTCATCGACCGGCCGGATCAACCCTCGCTGTCGGCGCGGGCGAAGCAACCACTCAGCGCCATTCCGGCGGCGATCGCCAACGCGATCTTCGACGCCACCGGGCGTTCGCCTGCGCGATGTGCCGTTCACGCCGGAACGAGTAAAAACGGCCCTATCGCAATCTGCTTAAATAAACGAATTTGTCTAAGAAGGGGCGCCCGCCATTCCACATGGCACAAAAGCCCCGGCCGCCAAAAGGCGGCCGGGCTGTAAATTTAACAATGCATCAAACTACCGACGATCGCGGTGAAACTCGGAGTTGATCTTGTTTCAGTTCTCTTTGATACTTTGAAACTCCGCCCCGTCGTTTGCCAACTCCCGGCGGTCCCGCTCAATCCTCACCGCGGCCGGCGCCGTTGCGGCAAGTCTTGCCTAAGCTCACGCCGGTCCTGGCGCAATTCACCGCGATCGTCGCGAAGTTCCTTTCTATCAGTTTTGAATTTCTCGACGATCGTTTCTGACCTCATCACGGCGCTCATGGCCCCACCAACGATGCCAATCCCAATCAGCATGAGCCGGAACAGCCGAGCCGATCAATGAACCTGCCACGAGCCCGCCTACTAAAAAAACATTCAGGTTTTATGACTATTCATTCACTTCCTCCGTCTCAATTGCTTGGCTAATCGCTTCTTCGCCGAGCAGAATTACGTTCGTTTTTTGCCGACTTTAATCACCCGCCGAAATGCTAGCGGCGGTTGAATGCATGGCGGTCTTCACGAATATCATTTTCGATCGCACTAACGCGTTCGAGATCCCGTGCGATCACTCTGCGGTTGGCGTGATGGGCGCGGTCGTACTCGAGCTGCCGTTTCGCCTGATTTAGATCTCGATAGTCGCTTCTGATATCCGCTCGGCGATCCCAGCGGTGTTGCTGCTCAGACCAATGCCAGTAATCCCGCGCAAACACAGAACCGGCCGACAGCGCCAAAGAGCCCGCAACCAGACCGCCCATCACCAAAGTCTGTATCTTGCTACGCATAAAAATTCCTCCTTCTTATTCCTTCAACCATCGCCCAAGAGTTGGACGTGACGCAACCGGTAAAAGCTTACTTGGGTCGATAATTGCCGTGTCTTATCGGCTATTCCGATAGAGAGGCAATGGCCAGTGCCACGATAAAAGATCATGACATTAGGCAGTTGGGAAATTCACAACTTCAAAAGCAGGAAAAAAGAACGATTAGGAAGATATTACCGAACTGGAGAAATGAGTCGGATCAATCGGACATATTCTCAAAATTGCAACCGCGATTTTTGGCCTCGAGGCAGATCAAGCTCTCGCGCGCTTTGCGTCTCAATACTTTTTCCCGGCAACGCGCCCGGTGGCGGCGCCGTTCTCGATTACAATCTCGCCGTTGACTATCGTGTACGGCACGCCCAGTGGCTTTTTGAATCATGCGCGTTTCATTGCCGGGCAAGTCCTGGACGTACTCCGGTTCTACTGTATTGACAGTCGCCGGATCGAAGACCGCGACGTCCGCGGCAAACCAGCGCGCAGCAAACCACGATCGCTCAAACCAAAAATCGAAGCGACGCGGAACGTAAGTTTGCCGACGGCTTCCTCCAGGCACATGATCCCATGATCGCGCACCCAGCGACCGAGAAACGCCGTGCTGTATCCGAATCTCGCGTCATAGCCCATATGCGCGCCCGCGTCGGACTGTCCGATCATCACGGCGGGATGTTTGAGAATTTCGCAAACCGCTTTTGCGTCGCCTTGGGTATTGGTATGAACGAAGCGCGTTTCAAGATCTTCTTCGAGCGATAGATCCAAAAGAAATCGAGGCCGTCTTTGCCTCGCGGCTTTGGCCACTTCTTCCACCGATTTGCCTTCGAGCGATTTATGCTGCGCCAGCTTGACGTGGTCGACGAAGACAACATCCCACGCGTCTTGAAAAACCGACGGAGAAGAATCCTCGATCGCTTCGGTGCGCAATTTTTCTAAGCTCAGGATCGGCAAACATCTGCCGGCGCGCTGCCAAGCGGGCTAAACATTGCGGCCTTCCACGTTGGAAATTCGTCGAAGCACTGGGCGTCGCGCAAGGTGTAGCGGTTTCTGAAACGGTTTGGCTTGGGTCATGGCGTAGATCGGCAATCCTTCTTCTTTGAAGACCCGTTCCGTGTTGGCGAGCATCTCTCGCCAATGATTGGGCCGGCTCCAGCTATGGCTGATGCTCTGCCATAACACCGGCCGACCGGTGCGCCGCGCCATAGCCGCAGCGTAAGCGATACGGCCGCGCGAGTCCGCGCCGCCGCCGCTCAACTGCACGACACCGGAATTCATTTCGCCCAAAACGTCGAGCAGCGATCCAAGCTCGTCGTCGGAGGCGAGACGGCTCGCCACGGGTTTTTTGTCTTCACGGATGTGGCGCGGATTTTGATTGGTCGAAAACCCGACGGCGCCGGCTTCCATGCCTTGGCGCACGAGATCTTTCATCTCGGCGATTTCTTGCGCTGTCGCCTGCCGTTCCGACGGCCTCTTCGCCCATCACGTAATGGCGCACGGCGATATGGCCGATCAACGCGGCGGCATTGATACCGAGGCGGCTCCCGAGCGTATTAAGATACTCGGCCGTTGAAATCCATTTCCACCGCACGCCTTCTTCGAGCACCTGCCGGCTGATCGCTTCGACGCGCACGAAGCTCTTGATCACAGCGTCGCGGTTTTCCGCTCGCCGGCGCCAAGCTCAAACCGCAGTTGCCGAGCACCACCGACGTCACCCCATGAAAACACGACGAAGTGCCGAGCGGATCCCAAAATAACTGCGCGTCGAGATGGGTGTGCGGATCGATGAAGCCGCGGCGCCACGGCTAAACCATCGACGTTGAGCGTCCGTGTCGCGCTCTCTTTAGCCGGCCGATCTCCGACGATTTTGCCGTTTTTAATACCGACATCACCGTTATAACTCGGCATGCCCGAGCCGTCGTAAATCCTGCCGCCTTTTAATAAGAGATCGTACATAGCGCAGCCTTCTCCTCGTCGCGAATTCCCTCATCGAGTTTGCGCGATCAGATTGCTCTTACGGTTAACTTAGTCGGAAGAACGTTAATCGATGTGCGCAACGAGCGTCAAGGGCCGGGAATCTTAAGCCATCAGCTCACGCCGAGCCGGCCCCGGTAGGAACACGGACCGCGCCATCGGCAACTTCGAACCCTTCGACAAGATCGCCGTCAAGCTCTTCGAACTCAGCAATCTCGAGGAAACAATGATCGACGCAGCGCCGATACCGGTCAAGCCGTTTGTCGCAGTGAATTTTGATGAAAAATACTCACAGAGAATCCGCGCTGTAGCTCGCCGCCTGCCAGCACACTTTACGATTGAGCTGCCCTCGAAGTCACTCTGATCCTTTGCATGCTCAAATGCGGCTCGTAAAGCATCTGGATCACGATGCCGTCGGGGTCCGCGCAGTAAAACGACGCGCTGCCGTCGCGGTGCGCTTTGAACGGGTGAACGATGCGCACCCCTTGGCGATAAACTCCCGTTCCAATTCTTTTACCCGCTCGGTGCTTTCGACGATGAAGCCCAGGTGATCCAATTGCTTTTCTTCCGCGCTCGCCGCGAAATTTGCCGAGACAGCGTGGATCGCAATGTTGTCGCAGCCTGAAGAAAGATACACGTTCTCGGCATCAGGCTCCCCAGACCACGTCCATGCCGAGGATTTCTTGGTAAAAGTTTTTGATTGCGCCACGTTCTTAACTTTGAGGGCGACATGACGCATGCCTTTTTAGTCCCTGCGATTCGACCCATAGTCGAACTATAACACAATCAAATGAAAATCCGGACCGGCTATCCACGTTTCGCCCTTGCCATGCCGCGTCAAAAGCGGGATATTTTCCTCATGAAGGAAGCGCTCTGGTGGCATGCGGAGGGCGATGGCAAGGCACTCTGCACGCTTTGTCCGCGCTTTTGCCGCATCGGCGAGGGCCAAGCTGGTTTTTGCTACATTCGCAAGAACATCGGCGGCAAGCTGTACTCGCTCGGTTATGGAACGTCGACGGGCTTCGCCATCGATCCCATCGAAAAGAAACCGCTCAATCACTTTTTACCGGGAAGCGAAATCTTGAGCTTCGGCACGGCCGGTTGCAACTTGGGCTGCCGCTTTTGTCAGAACTGGAGCATCAGCAAGGCCAAGCTCGACGAAGCGCAGAGCCTTCAGATCGGCCCCGGAACAAGTCGTCCAGCTCGCGCTCAAACACCGCGTGCCCGCGATCGCCTTTCACCTATAACGATCCGGTGATCTGGGGCGAGTTTGTCATCGACATTTCGCAACGTGGCGCGTGAACGCGGGCTCAAAAGCGTCATGGTCACCGCCGGCTACATTACGCCCGAGGCCCGGCGGAAGTCTTCGGCATATCGACGCCGCCAACGTCGATCTCAAAGCTTTCAGCGAGCGCTTCTATCACAAACTGACCTTCTCTCATCTCGATCCGGTGCTCGCTACGCTCAATTGGCTCAAACACGAAACGGACATTTGGTTCGAGATCACCAACCTGATGATCCCCGGCGAAAACGACGATCCCGATGAAACCAAGCGGCTTTGCGAGTGGATCGTTAGCCACCTCGGCGATGCCGTGCCGGTGCATTTCACAGCGTTTCATCCGGATTTTAAGTTGACGGATAAACCACGCACACCCGCGACGACCCTCGCGCGCGCGCGCCAGATCGCGAAATCATCCGGCATCAAATTCGCCTACGTCGGCAATGTCCACGACGACGAAGCGACAAACGACCTACTGTTCGGCCTGCTCGAGCCTTGATCCGCCGCTCTTGGCACGAGATCTTGGAGAACAATCTCCACGGTGATCACCGTCCAGCGCGGCGAAACTCTTCCTGGATTTTTCGCGCCCAATCGAGCGCCGTACTTTCTGCTGGCGGCGCGGATCGCGGCCGCTCCAACAATAAACGCAGCGGAGTCGCTCCCTAGCGAAGAAACACCGATTTGTGTTTTATAGAAAGCGCGGCGTCGCGCCGCAGCCAATGGCGAAGAGACCGACAAAAAACCGAAGCCGTAACACTCCGCCCCACCTCGATATCCTTTGAGGATATCAGCGCCCTGATCAGCCATTCGCATAACCTGCAGGAGACTCTCGAGCGGATCGTCGCCACCGTAGCCGAAAGAATGCAGACCGAAGTCTGTTCGATTTACATCCTGGACCGCAACACCAACCGGCTGACCTTGCGCGCGACCATGGGCTTGACCAGGAGTCGGTCGACAAAGTCTCCATGGGCATAGGCGAGGGGCTAACGGGCTTGGTGATCGAGCGCATGAAGCCGGTGATGGTCGCTCGATACGCTGGCCCATCCGCGTTACAAATATTTCCCGGAAACCCATGAAGAGCATTTTCACTCCTTCTCGGCGTGCCGCTGCTTCAACAAAAATACCGCTCGGCGTCTTGGTCGTGCAGACGTCGAGGCGGCGCGAATTTTCCCGCGATGAAATTCGCTTGCTCACGACGATTTCGGGGCAAGCGGCGAGCATTCTGGTTCAGGCGCGCCTCGCCGACTCTCTGAAGAGCAAAGAGCAGGAGACGCAAGGAATTTGAAAAGCGCATGAACGAGGCGATGCGCAAGCTGCGCTCCTACGAGGAAGTCGCCGCGAAAAACCGCTAAAACCAAAAGGGCTGGCGCGGTCGTTTGAACGGCTCTGGCGGCATCGCCGGGATTTGGCCGGGGTCGAGCATTCGTGTTTGAGCCGCGCATGGATCTGAGCGCGATCACGAAGAAACCTCGCAAAAATCCCGCAGCGCGAGATGCAGCCGCTTTCGCGGCGCCGTGGAGCGCGGCATCGAACAGGTTCACGTGGTCAAGAATCGCATGAACTTCTTGATCTCCAAAGAGGAAAGCGCGATTTTCGACGTTTACCGCCTGATTCTTAGAAGACCCCGCGATGATTCGAGCAAATCGAAGGCGCAGATTCGCAAAGGAAAGCACTACGCGGCCGAATACGCGATTCAGAGTGGTGTTTGAACGTTACCTGGATTCGATCGCGAAAATCGACGACGAATACCTGCGCGAGCGCACCACCGATGTCAGGGACGCGGCGCAACGGCTGCTGGAAAACCTCAACGGCTGTGTCGGACCAGCCCTATCAATGTTCCCGACGACGCAGTGCTTGGTCGCGCAAGATCTCTCGCCGGCAGATCTGAGCATGCTCAGAAGGCGGATAAGTTCAAGGGCATCGTCGCTGGCGACCGGCGGCGTCACTTCACACGCTTCAATCTTGGCGAAATCATTCGAGATCCCAACTGTGAGTGGCGATCGAGGGATTGATGGAGTCCGTTCATCAGGGCGATATGCTGATCATCGATGGCAACGCCGGCGAATGTCGTCTATGTCAATCCGAAGCCCGGAAGTGATCCGCGAATACAACCGCTTGGAACGCGCACTAGTGCCGAAGCTGAACCGTGAGCTCGGCGAGACTCAGCAACTTGCCCGCAGAAACCGACCGATGGCCGCCGCGTCTGCCCTTTACGCGAATATCGGTTTACTCAGCGACGTCGGCTCTTTGCCCAACTCCACGGCGCCCAAGGCATCGGTCTTTACCGCACCGAGATTCCGCTTTCTATCGCACCGAGACTTTCCGAGCGAAGAGGAGCAGTATTCGCTGTACAAGCCGCGTCGTCGAGGGCTATGGCCGGCAGACCGGTGACCATTCGCACCCTCGACATCGGCGCCGACAAATACCCCACTTACATGCGAAGTGTGACCGCCGAGCCCAACCCATTTCTGGGCGTGGCGTTCGATCCGCATTTCGCTGGAAGTCGCAGAGATCTTCAAAACCCAGTTGCGCGCTATCCTCGCGGGTCGGCGATCTGGGCCGGGTCCGCCTGCTCGTGCCGATGATCTCAGGTCTCGAAGAAATCAGAAAGTCAAAGGAGCTGCTGGCCGAGGCAAAAGACGAGCTCGATCGCATGAAGGCGCCCACTTCGACCGGCACATGGAAATTGGCGTTATGGTCGAAGTGCCCTCGGCGGTTCAACTGGCCGAGCGGTTCCTGCGCGAGGTGGATTTTCTGAGTATCGGCACCAACGATCTGATCCAGTACATCTTGGCCGTTGACCGGAGCAATCGCAAAGTCGCGGACCTCTACGAACCGCTGCACCCGCCGTGTCTGGCGGCGCTGAACATCGACCATCGCCGCCGGCAAGCGCGTCGGCAAACGCGTCGGCATGTGCGGCGAAATGGCGGCCGATCCGCTCTGCGCGCTGCTCCTGCTCGGCATGGGCCTGGAAGAATTTAGCATGGGCTCGCTTTACATCCCGGTCGATCAAGAAAGCGCTGCGCGCGATTACCTATCAGGACGCCAAAGTCGGCGGCCCAGCTGGTGCTGCAAATGGACACCGTCGGCGAGATCAAGCGCTATCTTATTCGAGCAAATGCGCGAGCTCGGCATGGTCGAGTTGCTCGAGATGTACAGCTGATCAATGGGCCTTCGTTGATCCGGCATCGCCCGGTCTTTACGGCTTAGCTTCGATAATCGGGGCATTGAAATTTATGGCGCTTGCATGACGTTCGCTGGGTTATCTTGTAGTTCGAACGATCGTTCGAATTAATTTACTGGGAACCGAAAGGGTTGTCATGCTCAAGATTGCAAACTTTCGATGACTGGATCGACTACTTTCGCGCAGTGGCAAAAGGATATCGGCTACGATCCAGCGCTCCTCGGCTGACTATAACTTTGAAACCAAGTTGGGCGAGCTCCATACCGGCGAGGTCGAATTTGGCGACTTCCAGGGACAGCCCGAAGTGGCAGCGGGTCAACGCAGATTCCTAAACCAAACGATTCGCGACGCTTTGATGAATTTGATCGTTTACCAGGGCGATACCGAAGTTTGCATCGGTCGAGCAGCAAAAGAACCTGCTCGATACCGCGCCCACCGAGTACGACCGGCAAAGCGCTCACCCGCGTCAACAGCGAGGAGATGCGCCACGGCTGGCAGATGTGCTACCTGCTGGTGCAACTATTTCGGCGATTCCGGGAAAGCTGGAAGCGCGCAAGCTTTTAGAGCGCCGGGCCTTCCGCGGCGACCGGCTGCTGGGGTTCATTCAACGCGCCGGTTAATAATTGGCTCGACTTTTTCACCTATACCGGAATTCGTCGATCGCGACGGCAAATATCAGTTAACGATGCTCAGCCACTCCGGCCTTTGCGCCGCTGGCCGAAAGCGTCTACCGCGATGCTCAAGGAAGAGCATTTCCATATGTTCACCGGCCACACCGGCCTCACGCGCATTCTGCGCTCGGGCAAAATCCCCGATGCCGATCGTGCAAAAATATTTTAATAAATGGCTGTCGACCGCCTACGATCTGTTCGGCACCGGATCATTCGTCATCGGCGCACTGGGCCTACACCTGGGGTCTCAAAGGCCGCTATGACGAGCATGAAGCGCAAGTTGCCCGCGGAGAAAGACAGAGTTGAATGATCTTGCGCGCGCAATCATTACATGCGCGAATGCGACAAACTCGATCGATCAGCTCAATCAACTCATCCCCGCCAGACAACCGAAGCTCAAGGCGCCTGATCTCGAAGTTTAACCGCTCGATCGGCGAGTATGTTGGAAATGCCCTTCAGCGTCACCGGCGAGTCTTAGTCCGCGGAAGCTTATCAAAAAGCATCGGAGACGATGCTTTGCCGACGCCCGCAGACGAGAACGCATCTTGGCCGAGATCATCAAGGGCAAGGACTGGGTCACACAGATCCAGACTAAACTAACCGCCGGCGGTGCTGCTTGTTGCAGCTGCGAATTTGCTGGGCTAGTAAGTGGCCCATAAGGAGTGAGCAGTGAAGTCAGAGTGTGTCTTGTTTGTCAGAATATCGATTGCAAAACTCGCGGCTCCGAGCAGCTGATGAAAGAACTGCGAGAGCCGCGTTGCGATGATAAAGGTTTGGCTGATGTCGAGGTCAAGCCCTACATGTGCTTCGGTGCCTGTCAGGAAGGTCCCGAACGTGGTCGTCTACCCCGAAAAGAGTTGGTACGCTCACAGTGAAGACCGAAGACCTCGATGACATCACCGCAGCATCTGGCCGGCGGCCCGCATGTGCAGCGGCTCGATACCATCGACTCGTCTCTGAAAGAACTGATCTATCAGCTGCTCGACACAGGAGTGTTCTAAGCCATGGAAGGCATCCTCTTTCCCAAAGGCGTGCCCGAAGGCCGCGAAGCGTTGCCAGACTACCGCGCCCGTGGCGGCTACGAGGCCCTCGCCAAGGCCGCTCGTGGAATCTCCCGAAGATGCTCATCAAGATCGTTTCGGACTCTGGCCTGCGCGGTCATGGCGGCGCCGGTTTTCCCGCCGGAAAAAAATGGCAGTTCACCCGCGAAGCGCCGGAGCAGCCGCGCTACCTGGTGATGAACGGCGGCGAGGACGAAACCGGGCAGCAGAAAAGACCGCATCCTGCTCGAGAATCTTGCCCCATTTCGTGATCGAAGGCGCGATTCTCGGGGCCTATCGCCATCGGCGCCGCCAAGGCATATCTCTACATCAACGCAAAATACGAAGTCTGCGATTCAAACCGTCAAGGACGCCATTGGCCGAAGCCAAAGGCAGCCGGCTACTTGGGGAAGAAACGATTCTCGGCAGCAATTACAGCCTCGATATGGAAATCGTCGCCGCGCCGCACAATTACGTCGCCGGCGAAGACACGCTGCGGCGATCGAAGTCATCGAAGGCAAGAAGCCTTTGCCGCGGCCAAAGCCGCCTTCCCCGTCACCGTCGGGTTATTTGGCAAACCAACTGTCGGTGAATAACGTCGAAACCCTCGCCAATGTCGCGCCGATCGCATTTTACTCAAAGGCGCCGCCGTGGTACCGCAAGTTTCGGCACCGACCGACTGTCCCGGCACCATGCTCTTCTCGTTGAATGACAGATGTCAATCGGCCCGGTGTTTATGAGTTGCCCTTTGGCACACCACTACGATATTTGATTGAAGAGTGCGGCGGCGCGCGAAGAAAACGGCAAAAAATAAAAGCAATCATGCCGGCCGCGCCGTCGTCGGCGTTTCTGCCCGCGCGACCGCGGCGATCGACACGCCCCTCGACCACAACTCGATGCGCGACGCCGGCTCCGGCCCTCGGATGCGGCGTCGTTCGCTTGATTCCCGAAGGGACCTGCCTGCATCGTCGAAAAGTCTGGCAGTAATTTCGGAATTCTTCACCTGCGGAATCCTGCGGGCTAATCTCTGCCGCCTGTCGCATGGAGACCCGGCACGCCTGGCGATGATGCTGAAGAAAGTCCACAGGCAGGACAAGGCGGCCAGACCGATCTTGGAGCAGTTCGGAAAATACTGGCCTCTCAATAAAGGCAAAGGGTTTTGCAGCCTCATCCGGGATGCCCGGTCCGCCGATCGAGAGCGCACTGGCACTTTTTCCCGCGCCGATTTCGCAGCCCACCTCACACCACCGGCAAAATGTCCCGGAAGGTGATCACCGAGCTGGATTTAATTCGGCGCGACCTTCTCCGCCGCGGCGCGAGCAAATCCGCCTATTCCGCCTAACCGGTTGACGCTCTTTCACCGCCGCTTGCCTGAGTGCTATTCGCCTCTTGATTCTATTTCAAGGATTGTGATCGGCGCGCGTAAGTCGTGGATTTTTTCGTGGCACTGGCGATGTTTTTTGTTATCAGTTGCCGAAGTCCGCGCTGGCGACGAGGCGTTCATTCAAGGCGCCAAAAGAAGGCGCGTTGGTAATCTACACCTCGATGACCGTCGACCAGGCTGCGGAAACTGAATGACGCCTTTAAAGCTCGCTACGTCCAGATCTCATCCAACCACGCTGTGTTTCGCGCCGTCGGGGAACGGCGAGCACTTGCCGACGCAGATCATGGCCAAAGAAGCGCAGGCCGGCAGGCAGGATTTCGACGTCGTTCGGTCCGCCGAGACCACAAGCCTATCTTTCTCAAAGAGAGAACTTGCCCTGGCGCAGTATGTGTCTCCCGAAGTAGAAGCGTATCCAAAAAACTCGTTCTTCGATCCCGACGGATATTGGGCGGCGGTCTACATGATGCCGAACGTGATCGGCTACAACACGCGTCTGCTTAAAGCGCAACGAGGTGCCGAAGTCCGATGAAGAATTGTTGCATCCGAAATGGAAAGGCAAGATCGGCATGGATCATTCCAAGCCCGAATGGTTTTCCTGGAAGCTCAAGCGCATGGGAGAAGAAAAGGGGTTAGCTTACATGAAAAATCTCGGCGCCCAGGAATTCAAGCCATACTCGGGCCTGACCATTCTGACCGGCCTTCTGGCCGCAGGCGAGTTTCCTCTCGTGCTGAACACCTATTTGCACAATGTCGAAGACGCCAAGCGTAAAAGCGCGCCGGTGGATTGGGTTACGCAGGATCCGGTTTTACCAAGTTTCAACCAATCGGCGTTGGCTCCAAGGCCGCTCATCCCAATGCGGCAAGGCTGTACATCGATTTCACTGCTCGGCGAGGAAGGTCAAAAGATCATCAAGTTTCTTCGGCCGCGTGCCGACACGACGCGGCATACCGACAACGGCTGCAAGGCATCGATAAGCTAAAACTACGTCATCGACGACATCGGCGCGGGCGAAGACTTCAACCGATACAACGAGCTCTTCCGGAATATTTTCGGGGCGCCAAAATCCTAGAAAGGACAAAGCTGCTTTGAGTCGCTCAAACCGACTCGCGGCCCAACGACGCAAAAATCGCCGTCAGCTTTTTTGTCGCCTTCGAGGCCTTTGAAAATCCTCCTGCAACAGCGGTCGCCGCAGCGAAGACGGCAAACCCGACTACGCCTCGCTTGCTTATGGCGAATACGGTGGCAAAGCCGGCATCTGGCGCATCGCGGACGTGCGCGGCAAACCGCAACGGCGCCAGTAGGCACGATCGATCGCACCAACGGCCGTGATTGCCGAAGACTTTCCCGATGCGCTGAAAGAACTTCACGCCGGCGGCCATGAGATCGTCGGCCACGGCTGTCAATGACACTGCGCTATCTTCATTGGAGCCGAGGCGGAGAAAATCTCATCCGCGAACTCGACGGCCCGTCCGTATTCAGGCGCGTCCGTGGTAGTCAGTCCGCCATCGAATCAATGAATACAGCTCTGGGCCACTTCGTATGTGGATGAGGGCATTTTCTGGACCGGTGACCTACCGGGACCCGATATCGCAGCACCGCATTGTCAATGGCAAACCGATCGTCATCATGCCGCGCTTGGATTACGCCAACGACTTGAGCCTCCTGTTCACTCGGCCAAAAATCCCGCACGGGTTTATTTCGACAGCTTCAAGGCAGCCTTCACCAAGAAGGGGCTGCCGGCGCGCCCAAGCTCATTGATTGTCTCGTGCATGCGCACATCGGTGTGGGCGTGGGCCGAACATCATCGGCGTTTTTGAAGAGTGTATCCGTTACGCCAAGGGTTTTCCCAATGTATGGTTTTGCGACCAAAGGGGAAATCGCCAAGTATTACCTCGACCACTACGTAGCCAAAGGTTAAAAAGGGGGAAGCTAGCCAATGATGAATAGCGCCACTGAAAAATTTCTTACCGGCTTAAAATCGAACGATTCTGTTGTTGAAGCTGAGCTGGGATGAATGGCTCGCGGTCGAACCGCCTTACAGCGCCACCGCAACACTGCATCGATGCTTGTAGCGTATTGCAACTGAACGAAGTACACAAT
>ERZ1370068.6508-contig-5487_pt1 | contig 58181 bp, 55 predicted proteins | sample MGYA00561227_ERZ1370068 | MGnify/ENA primary metagenome ERZ1370068 (study PRJEB38410, sample SAMEA6850437) | metagenome | study: Metagenomic assessment of the ecological functions of the soil: analysis of the soil microbiota associated with the... | reverse complement strand
GGAGCCGCTGCTCGCCGGCGGAGCCGTTCCTGGTCGCGAACGCGGACAGCTTGCTCGAGGTCTCCCTCCGCGAGCTGTGGGACTTTCATTGCGCGCACGGCGGCATCGCGACGCTGGCGCTGCGCCCCGATCCGGACGCGGCGCGCTACGGGCTGGTCGAGGTCGACGCGGACGATCGCGTGCGGCGCATCGTCGGGCGGCCCGACGGCGTCGACGCGTCTGGCCTGCGCGACTCATGTTTCCGGCCTGCACGTGCTCGAGCCGGCCGTCTTCGCGCACATGGAAGGCGGTCGCGCCTTCAGCATCACGCGCGCACACGTACCCGTCGCTGCTCGCCAGAGGGCTCCCGGTCTTCGGGTTCGAGACCGCCGCGCGCTGGATCAACATCGACACGCCGGCCGCCGGTCGAGGCGGCCGACCGGGAGTTCCGCACGCGGCCGCCAAGGCGCCCCTATAAGTCCTCACGATATCGCCGTTTTTGAAGCCTGCCTTGGGGCAGATTTGGCTTGCTCGTACTGCGCAGAGTGCTGTAATAGGGAGCGATGACGCAGCGCTCCGACGACGATCCGCGCGGATCGACGGGCGGTCTCGGGGGTCCATGGGGCTGACGATCGTCCACAAGAGCGATCTCACGTCGCGCAAGCGCAATCCGCGCGTCGCACTTCGTCGCTCGCCGGCGGCGCCGTCACCGGCGGCGCGTACAAGCTCGGCGGCCTGAAGGCCCTCGACGACTTCCTGGTCAACCGGAAGACGACCGACTTCGACATCTACGTCGGGCTCTCCGCCGGCTCATTCCTCGCCGCGCCGCTCGCGGGCGGCGTCACCCCGGCCGAGATGCTGCAGTCGCTCGACGGCATCGTCCGAGGACTTCACGCAGCTCCGCCGTCTCGACTTCTACAGCCTGAACCTGCGCAGAGTTCGTCTCGAAGCCGGTCGAGTTCATGGTCGACCTGGTCACCTACGTGCCCGGGCGTCGTTCTACGACTTCCTCGTCCAGACGCCCGAACCTGATGCGGCACCTGCGAGACGCCACTCGGCCGCGCGCGCCGCGAGCCGACGCTCGACAACCTGCTCGAGTGCGTGAAGCCGGTCGATCGACGCGATCGGCTCGGCGCGCGAGTTCCCGTTCCCGCTCGCCTACCTGCCCGTCGGGCTTCTTCGACAACGCGAGCCTCGAGACGCTACCTGCGCTCGCAACATCGAGCGGCGCGGCATGTCGAACGACTTCCGCGTGCTCTACCGGCACGCGCGGCGTCGAGCTCTACATCGTCGCGATGAACCTCGACACGGCCGAGCGCGTCGTCTTCGGCCACGACGAGGACACCTCGCTCACGATCTCCGAGGCGGTGCAGGCGTCGACCGCGCTCCCGGCTTCTACAAGCCGGCGCGGCTCAAGGGCGTCGACTACGTCGACGGCGGCGTGCGCCGCACGGCGAACATCGACGTCGCGATCGAGCACGGCGCCGACCTCATCATCTGCTACAACCCGTTCCGCCCGTTCTCGAACCGCGTCGTGCGGCGCTTCCGTCCCGGAGCAGCAACCGCTACGCGCTCGAGGGCCGGCCGCTCGCCGACCAGGGCATGCTGACGGTGCTGAACCAGGTGTTCCGCACGCTGCTCCACTCGCGCCTCCAGCTCGGCATCCGCGCAGTACCAGGACGATCCGCACTTCCAGGGCGACATCATCCTGATCGAGCCGGCGCGAGACCGACCTCGACGTTCTTCAAGATGGCGCCGCTGAACCTCTGGGCCGGCCGCAGCGCGGGCGCGCACGGCTACCTGTCGGTCACCGAGACGGTCGAGTCGCACTACGAGCTCATCCGAGCAGATCCTGCAGAGCTACGGCGTGCCAGATGACCCGCAAGCGAGGTCCGCGAGGGCCTCGAGCGGCTCCTCACGCAGCGAGCCGACCGAGTCGCCCGACGACGTCCTCCTCCGCGACGTCCCGCGCCGCGACTTACGACGTCGCCTAGAGTCTCCCGAGCCGACCAGCCGCAGCGCCGTCTGCGCGCGCCCGCCGCCGCGTCGCGAGGCAGACGCGAGGTCGAGGGCGCCTGCGTAGCGCGCTGCGCCGTGGGCCAGACGTACGCGTAGTCGCGCGGCTGGAGCTAGCCGGAGCCTCCGCCCGACCTCGACGCGCTGCGCCGATCAGCACGCGCTCGACGATCGTCGCGATGCCCATGCCGAGGCCGATGCACATCGTCGCCAGGCCGATCGTCTTGTCCTGACGCTCGAGCTCGTCGATCAGCGTGCCGATCAGCATGGCGCCGGTCGCGCCGAGCGGATGGCCGAGGGCGATCGCGCCGCCGTTCACGTTCACCTTGTCGTGCGGAATGCCGATCTCCTGCATCGTGATCATCGGCACCGGCGCGAAGGCCTCGTTGATCTCGACGAGGTCGATGTCGTCGGCCGTCATGCCGTTGCGCGTCGAGGATCTTCTGCGTCGCCGGGAATCGGGCCGGTGAGCATGATGACCGGCTCGGAGCCGACGACCACCGTGTCGACGATGCGCGCCGCGCGGCTTGAGCCCGAGGCTCGCTCGACGCCGCGCTTGACGCGAGCAGCACGCCGCCGGCGCCGTCGACGATGCCGCTCGAGTTGCCGGCGTGGATGCGTGCCGTCGGGCTTGAACGACGGCTGGCAGCGCCATCGAGGCCCGTCGAGCGTCGACTGCGGCGCGGAGTGCTCGTCGGTGTCGAAGCGCTTCGTCGTGCCGTCGGCGAGCGTCACCGTCGACCGGCACGATGCTCTTCGCGAAGCGTCCCTCCTGGATCGCGCTGCCACGCGCGGCTGCTGGCTGTCGAGCGCGAACTCGTCGAGCTCGCTGGCGGGTGTACTCCCAGCGCTCGGCGACCATCTCGGCCGACGAGCCCCTGCGGGCACGAGGTCGTACTGCTCGAGCGAGGCTCGTCGGCAGCGCGCCCATGTCGGCGCCCATCGGCACGCGGGTCATGCTCTCGACGCCGCCGGCGTAGACGAGGTCGTGCGCGCCCGCCGCGACCGCCGTGCGCGGCGAAGTTCACCGCCTGTCTGGCCGGAGCCGCAGAAGCGGTTCAGCGTGACGCCCGGCACCTCGATCGGCCACCCGGCCGCCAGCACCGCCGAGCGCGCGACGCACGAGCCCTGCTCGTCGGTCTCGGTCACGCAGCCGATGATCGACGTCCTCGACGCTGGCCGGGTCGACGCCGGTGCGCTCGACCATCGCGCGTCATCGGCGCGATGCAGAGGTCGATCGGATGGACGCCGATGCGAGGCTTCCCTTCGGCGGCCGCCGCGCGGCGTGCGACACGGCATCGACGACGTAAGGCATCCATGCGCGGGCGAGCTAACAGCCAGCGCACCGCCGTGGTCAATGCGTCGCATGCCTCCGGCATGTGCGCGTTGCTGGTGCGAAACCGCTGTGTCAGCGTCGATGCGCATGTCCGCCGCCGCCGCTGCGCTGCGCTCGATCTCGACGCGGTGAACCGGAGCTCGAGAGACGCAACGCCGGAGGCGATCCTCGCGTGGACGTGGAAGCAGTTCCAGCCGAAGGTGCATCCTCACCTGCTCCTTCCAGCACGACGGCGTCGTCGCTCGCGCACATGCTGCGCGACATCGCGCCCGAGATCCCGGTCGTCTTCATCAACACCGGCTTCCACTTCCCGGAGACGCTCGCGTATCGCGACGAGATCCAGCGGCGCTTCGGGCATCAGCTCGTCGAGCTCGCAGCCGATCATGCCGCGCGAGCGAGTTCGCCGCACGAGCACGGCCTCGATCTGTACGCGCGCAATCCCGACCTCTGCTGCCACATCAACAAGGTCGAGCCGCTCAAGCGGCTATCCTGCCCGGGCGTGCGCGCATGGGATCAACGGGCGCCGGCGCGACCAGGCGAGCGACGCGCCAGGAGCATCCGCATCGGTCGAGGCGCTTCCAGGGCGACCTCTACAAGGTGAATCCGATGGCCTCGTGGACGTCGCAGGACACCTTCTACTACATGGATCGCCACGGCATCCCGACGCATCCGCTGTTCGATCAGGGCTACGCGAGCATCGGCTGCGCGCCCTGCACGCGGCCCGGTCGTGCCGGGCGAGAACGAGCGCGACGGCCGCTGGGCCGGCACCGGCAAGGTCGAGTGCGGCCTGCACACGTTCCTCGAGCCCGAAGTCCTGAGTCGGCGATCCGCGTCCGCCGCCGTCGCCGTCGTCGCGGTCGGCCATCGCCTCGGCGTAGAGCTCGAGCGTTCGTCTCGCCGCCGAGACGCTTGACGAGCCAGCGGTGCACCTGGTGCACGCGCCCGCGCATGCCGGGCGCGACCGCAGGAGCCAGTGGCCCTTGGCTCGGGATCTGACGACGTCGGCGGCGAGGTCGCGTCGCGAGCCGACGGTCGCCTCATCGGACAGGGCACCGCGCGTGCCGCCGCGCAGGACGAAGGTCGGCGACGCGGCGCTGACGGGCGACGCGCAGCGAGCGTGCGGCCGAGAGCGCGGTCTCCGACGGCGAGCTGCGGTCCGCGCGTCGCCTCCAGGGAGTCGCTCCAGGCACACGCTCGCCGCGCGAGCCGCGCCGGCGGCCCGACCGGTCGACGCCGGACGCAGCGCCCACGACGAGCCCGCGCGACCACGCGAGCGCGTGCGTGCCCGCGCGCCCCCGGCACGGAGCGGCGCCGCGAGTACGACGGCCGCGCATCGGGCACGTTGCCGCGACGGCGAGCGCGACCGCCGCACCCGGCGTCGATGGCGCGACGAGCACCGGCGGCGCCGGCGAGCTTCCGAGAGATCGCTCGACGCATCGGCGTCGGCGCGCGCCGCGATCGCCGCCGGCGAACGTCGCGTCGCGTCGACGGCGTGCCCCTGCCCAGCCGCGATGGCCGAGGTAGCTCGCGGCCGCTCCGCCACACGAGCGGGCGCGACCCAGAGGCCCGGCAAGGTACAGCGATCGGCGCGGCGTAGCGCGGCGCCTTCGGATGCACTGGCGTGCTCGTCACGCATGCGTGTCGACGCTCTCACTAGTCGTGCGGTCGCCGACGAAAAAGGCCCTCGGCGTCTGCCTGAGGGCCTTTCTCCGGACCCGCATCGGGCCCGCTCTCGCCTGAGAGAACTCGGCTTCTTTGCGATCGTTACGAGATCTACGTGCCTAGCACGAGCCAAACGAACGAAGCTGGCAGCCTCGCGGCTGCCTCGAGTGTTGCTACTTCTTCTTCGCGGCCTTCTTCTTCGCAGGAGCCTTCTTCTTCGCCTTACTCGCCTTCTTGCCGCCATACCTATCCTCCTCAGTTGGGAGGCCGCTCGATGCAGGCCTCCAGCCGTTCCCAGGCGAGAACCGCCTCCCATCCCCAACCTCAACCGCTGTCGAGTATAGAGGCGCATTCGTGCACGAGTCAAGAGCACGAGCCATCGTTTTGGAAAATATTTTTAAAATCGCCGCGCGATGCGTTTCGGGGGAATTCGTCCGATCAGAATATCGTTACCGGTGTCGTCGTCGGACGAGTCGTGACAGAGCGTTTTATGTGAACCGTTGCCTCGCTGCATGCTTTCGGTTACGAGCGACGGCGCGTGCGGTGGAGCGGTGGACAGGTGCTGACGATCGGCTTGCTGTGCGCCATCATCGTGGTCGCGAGCTCGGTCGTCCTCGGCACCGACGGCATCCCGAACCTCGATCGCGCTGCGCGCCGAGCGCCAGCGCCTCGGCGAGCAGGCCGTCGCGCTGATTCGAGCAGAACACGAGCGCTGCGGGAGCAGATCGAACCGTCTGCGGACCGACGACCGGTTCCTCGAGGTCGATCGCGCGACGCGAGCTCGGCCTCGTGCGCTCCGACGAGATCGTCTATCGGCTTCCCGCAGCCGCACCCAGGCTGCCGTCGGCGCTGACGCGCGCGCTCAGCCTTCCTGCTCGCCGGACGCGAACTCCTCGTACTCGTCGAGGTCCATCAGGTCCTCGAGCTCGGTCTCGTCCGCGCAGCTCGATCTCGACGAGCCAGCCCTCGTGCAGCGGGTCCTCGTTCACGATCCGCGGGATGGTCCTCGAGCTCGGTGTTGATGGCGGTGACGGCGCCGCTGAGCGGCGAGATCAGCTCGGAGACCGTCCGGACGGACTCGACCTCGCCGAAGGGCTCGCCGCGCTCCATCTCGTCGCCGACGTCGGGCATCTCGACGGCGATGACCTCGCCGAGCTCGTTCTGCCCGTAGTCCGAGATGCCGATCTGCGCGCGCTTGCCCTCGACGCGGATCCAGAGATGATCCTCGGTGAATTTGCAGGCGTGTCAGCCATGCGGACGGCCTCGGCGAGGCAGGATACCGGCATGATGGGGTCGATTGGCCGGCGCTTACAGAGCGGTCCGCCAGCCTCTGTCAAGGGTTCGCGGACGATTCGCCGTCGTCGCCGCGACAGGACAGCGGAGCCCGCTCGGTCACCGGTGACCGCCGCCTCCGACGGCTCGCCATCCGAGCGATCGAGGCGCTCAGGAGCAGCCGCTCGTCGCCCCGCAGTTGAGGCATTTGTAGCACGCGCCGTTGCGCACCATGATCGACCCGCAATCGGGGCAGCTCGGCGCATCGGCCTGCGGACTGAACGCGATCGGCGTGAGCGGCTGGGTCGCCGCTCGGCGTGAAGCCGATCGGCTGCGGCGCGGGTCGCGAGCCGGACGCGACTCCCGGCGCTGGCGGCCGCCGCCGCCGACGGCTCGCCCGTGCGGCCGGCTCGTCCCGCTCGACCAGGCCGACAGCCGCCCGCTGCTCGGCGCGCAGGAACTGCGACCCGAGGAAGCGGAAGATGTAGTCGATCAGCGACTTCGCGATCGGGATCTCGGGGTTCTTCGTGAAGCCGGACGGCTCGAAGCGCACGTGGCTGAACTTCTGCACCAGCACCTCGAGCGGCACGCCGAACTGGAGCGCCATCGAGGTGAGGACGCCGATCGTGTCCATCAGGCCGGAGACGGTGCTGCCCTCCTTCGCCATCTTGATGAAGATCTCGCCGGGCGTGCCGTCCTCGTAGAAGCCGACGTGGATGTAGCCCTCGTGGCCGGCGATGTCGAACTTGTGGCAGACGGCGTGGCGTCGACGCCGGCAGCCGCCGCCGCACCGGGCTCGGCGCGACCGACCGCCGCCGCGACGCCGTCGCGGCCGTCTCGGCCGCCGGCTTCGCCGTGTTGAGCGGCTGCGTCTTCTTGCAGCCGTCGCGATAGATCGCGACCGCCTTCAGGCCGAGCCGCCACGACTCGATGTAGGCCTGCTCGATCTCCTCGACGGTCGCGCTCTCGGGCATGTTGATCGTCTTCGAGATCGCGCCCGAGATGAACGGCTGCACCGCGCGCCATCATGCGGACGTGGCCGAGCGGCGCGATCGAGCGCGCGCCCGCGCGCCGGCTTGAACGCGCAGTCGAACACCGGCGAGGTGCTCGGACCGCAGCCCGGCGCGCCCTCGATCGTCTCCTGCTCGTCGATGTACTCGACGATCTCGCTGGACGTCGCGCGAGTCGTAGCCGAGCCGCGCGCAGCGCGCGCGGCACCGTGTTGTTGACGATCTTCAGCATGCCGCCGCCGACGAGCTTCTTGTACTTCACGAGCGCGATGTCGGGCTCGACGCCGGTCGTGTCGCAGTCCATCATGAACGCGATCGTCCCGGTCGGCGCCAGCACGGTCACCTGCGAGTTGCGGACGCCGTGCTCCCGCGCCGACGCGCGAGCGCTCGTCCCACGCGTCGCGCGCCGCCGCGCAGCAGGTCGAGCGGCACGAGCGTCGGGTTCGAGCTTGTGCGCGTGCGCGCGGTGCTTGTCGATGACGCGGAGCTGCGGCTCGCGGTTCCGCGCGTAGCCCGGCGTACGGGCCGAGCGCCGCCGGCGATGCGCGCCGACTGCAGGTACGCCTCGCCGCACATGAGCGCGGTGACGGCGCCGGCGTACTCGCGGCCGGCGTCGGAGTCGTACGGCAGGCCGAGCGACATGAGCAGCGCGCCCAGGTTCGCGTAGCCGAGACCGAGCTCGCGGATACGCCGTGCGCGTTCGCCGTGATCTCCGGCGTCGGATAGCTCGACTTGTCGACGACGATGTCCTGCGCCGTGATCGGCGACGTCGACCGCGTGGCGGAACGCCGCGACGTCGAAGTCGCCGTCGCTCGTCGATGAACCGCATGAGGTTCAGGCTCGCGAGGTTACAGGCGCTGTCGTCGAGGTGCATGTACTCGGAGCACGGGTTCGACGCGTTGATGCGGCCGGTGTTCGGGCAGGTGTGCCAGTCGTTGATCGTGGTGTCGAACTGCATGCCGGGATCGCCGCACTGATGCGTCGCCTCGGCGATCATGCGCAGCAGCTCGCGCGCCGGCATCGGTCTCGCGCGACCTCGCCGTCCGTGACGTAGCGCGTGCGTCCACGGTCCGTCCCTCGAGCGCCGCGCGCATGAAGTCGTCGGTCGACGCGCACCGAGTTGTTGGCGTTCTGGAAGAAGATCGAGCCGTAGGCCGGCCCGTCGAGCGAGCTGTCGTAGCCGGCCGCGATGAGCGCCCAGGCCTTCTGCTCCTCCTCCGCCTTGCACCGGATGAACGTCGACGACGTCCGGGTGGTCGGCGTTCAGCACGACCATCTTGGCCGCGCGGCGCGTCTTGCCGCCCGACTTGATGACGCCCGCCGACGCGTCGGCGGCGCGCATGAACGACACCGGACCCGACGCCGTGCCGCCGCCGCCGAGCTGCTCCTTCGACGAGCGCAGCTTCGACAGGTTCACGCCCGAGCCCGAGCCGCCTTTGAAGATGACGCCTTCCTTGCGGTACCAGTCGAGGATCGAGTCCATCGTGTCGTCGACCGACAGGATGAAGCAGGCCGAGCACTGCGGCTTCGGCTCGACGCCGACGTTGAACCACACCGGGCTGTTGAACGCAGAGCTTCTGCTGCAGCGAGCAGGTGCGTCAGCTCGTCGACGAAGGTCTGCCGGTCCTCGCGGCGTCGCGAAGTATCCCTGCTCGTCGCCCCACTGTCGAGATCGTGCGTCACGACGCGGCCGATCAGCTGGCCGGACGCTGCGCTCGCGCTGCGGCGTGCCGAGCGGCCCGCGGAAGTACTTCGACACCACGACGTTGGTCGCGAGCTGCGACCAGGCGCGTCGGCACCTCGACGTCGCGCTGCTCGAAGACCGTCTCGCCGCCCTCGCCCTGGATGACGGCGGAGCGGATCTCCACTCGACCTCGTCGTACGGGTTCGACGCCGGGCGGAACGAATCGGCGCGCGATCGTGAGGCCGCGAAGCGCCGTGGGCGTCGCCACGCGCCGGCTCGGTCGCCGATCTCTCCAGCCTCTCCATCGCCATGCTCACCCTCCGATCTCCTCGCGGCGCCTCCGTCCCCATCGGCCCCGGCTACCCACATGTTGCGGTGGCGGCGCTGATACACCACCATATCTTGTGCTGTCAAGGCGAATTCGTCCATTCCGGGCGGGCTCGACCGCGAGGCAGTCGGCGTCATGAGCGACGGCGCGTGTTTCGCGGCTCGCGCGACGCGCTCCGCGCCGCGCTTCGCGCGGCCTGGCTCGCACCGGTCTCGTCCACTATCCGATCTGGGCCGAGTGGACGGCGACCGTCGGCCGACGATCGCGGCGCACGCGCGCCCGCGCGCAGCTCCGGCGCGGCGTGCTCGTCGTCGTCGGTCGACGGCCCGGAGTGGATGCAGGAGCTGCAGTACTTGAAGCGCGACGTCTGCGCGAAGCTGAACGCGCGGCTCGGGCTCGACCGTCGTGCGCGACGTCTACCTGGTCGCTCGGCCGACCGGCATGACGTGAACACGCGTTGGCCCGTGCGCCGACGGGTGCTATGTCGAGCCGCATCGCGATGCTCGTCGATCTCGTTCCTCCGCAGCTCGCACGGGCACTCGAGCAGCGAGCGCGACGGACGCTCGCGCGCGAGGACAAGACGCGCGCCGCCGTGCTGGTCCCGCTGCTCGGCGTCGACGCGGTCCACCTCGCTCTTCATCGCGCCGCGCGGCGTCGCTGCCGCACCACCAGGGCCAGGTCGCGTTCCCAGGCGGCACGCACGAGCCGACGCGACGCCGACTGCGTCGACGACCGCGCTTCGCGAGTCGCACGAGGAGATCGGCCTCCGCCCCGACGACGTCGCGCGTGCTCGGCACGCCTCGACGACATCGAGACCATGACGTCGCGCTTCGTCATCACGCCGATCGTCGGCGTGACGCCGTACCCATACCCGTGGGCGCCCGATCCGCGCGAGGTCGACCACATCTTCACGGTGCCCGCTCGACGACGCTGCTCGCGCCCGACGCCGAGCGACGCGAGACGTGGGACTTCGACGGCCGCATGCCGTGCCGATCGACCACTTTCCGGTCGCGGCGGCCAGGTCATCTGGGGCGCCACCCATCGCATCACCCGCAATCTGCTCGACATCGTGCAAAGGAGCTTCGCTGATGCGTGTACTCGTCGTCCTGCTGCTCGTCGTGATCGCGCTGCTCGTCGACCGTCGCGGAGCCGCTCGGCCCACAGGTCGAGCTGGCGACGCCGGTCGACGGTCGGCGCCGCGACCCCGCTGCGAGCGTCGTCGCGACGCGATCGCGGCACCGGGCTCGCGACGGTCGACGTCCGCATCGCGTCGCCCGGCGCTGCCCGAGCCGGTCGTCGCTCGCGCACGAGGAGTATCCGAAGACGTCGTGGTACGGCAGCGGCGTGCCACGAGTCGCAGCTCGCCCCGATGCTCGACGCGGCGAAGCAGCCGCGTCCCCGAGGGGCCGGCGACGCTCGAGATCTGGGCGAGCGACCACTCGTGTGCTCCGCCTGCTGCATCGGAAGCCGCTCGTCATCGCAGGCGATCACCGATCGACGCGACGCCGCCGACGCTCGAGGTGCTCTCGAAGCAGCACGTCGCGCGCCTCGGCGGCAGCGAGTGCCTCGTCTACAAGGTCGGCGCCGACGCGATCGCGAGCGGCGTCCAGGTCGGCGACGCTCTTCTTCGCAGGCACCACCGGGCTACTTCGCCGATCCCGCGCTGCGCGCGCGCGCTCTTCGCGCTGCCCGAGAGCCTGCCGAACGCGCCGGTCGTCGGCGATCGCGACCGACGCCGCCGGGCAATCGCCGCACCGTCTCGTTCGATCTCGTCGTCAAGCCGCGCACGTTCGCCGACAAGACGCTCGCGATCGACGACGATTTCCTGCGCCGGAAGGTGCCCGATCTGCTGCGCGAGGGCGAGGCATGCCGGTTCCGGACGATCTCGTCGAGGGCTACCTCACGGTGAACCGCGATCTGCGAAGGTCGACCGAGAGTGCGCGTCCGCGACGTCACGCCGCGAGAGCGACCAGACGCCGCACTGGCAGGGCAGCGGCTCCTGCGCATGCCGAACGCGGCGCCGCTCTCCGAGCTTCGCCGATCGCCGCACCTATACGCACAACGGCACGGTGATCGACCACCAGACGCACCTCGGCTTCGACCTCGCGTCGCTCAAGCTGGCCGCGGTGCCGGCCGCCGCGGCCGGCCGCGTCGGCCTTCGTCGGCCCGCTCGGGATCTACGGCACGACGGTCGTCCTCGACCACGGCCTCGGGCTCTTCAGCGCTCTACGGCCACCTGAGCACGACCACCGTCGACGCCGAACGCGACGGTCGCGCGCGGCGACACGATCGGGAAGACCGGCGAGACCGGCCTCGCCGGCGGCGACCACCTCCACTTCAGCGTGATGATCCACGGCATCCACGTCGATCCCGTCGAGTGGTGGGACGCGCACTGGATCACCGACCACGTCGACGCACGGCTCGCCGAGTTCCCGAAGTGCCGGCGCCGCGCCGCGCGCCCAGAACCCGGACGCCGCGCCGCCGGCGCAAGCGCCGCCGACAAGCCGGCATGAGCGATGCCGATCGGGGCCGCGCGCGCGCTGCTCGCCCGCGCTCGGCGTCGCGGTGGCCGACGCGACCGCCCGCTCGGCCGACGTCGCGGCCGCGCTCGCCGAACGCGGAGCGCAGCGAGCCGACCGCGCGCTGCAGGAAGGAGATCCGCCGCGTCCTCTACCGCCTCGGACAGACGGGCGTCGCACGCGCCCGCGTCGCCGCCGCGCCGCCGCGCCGTCGGCACCGTCCTCGGTCCGGCGATCGAGGCGTGGATGTCCGGCCGTCGACGGCCGCGGCGACCGGCTCGTCGTGGCTCGTGCGCGAGCAGCCGAGCGGCGGCCTCGCTCTCTGATCGCCGCCGACGATGAACGAGCCGGCGGGCCTCCGCGACCTGCGCGCGCTCGACGCCGACGCGGCAGCCAGCTCCGCACGATGCGCGAGCGCTTCCAGACGGAGGCCGGCGCTGACGCTCGTGCCCGCCGACTGGCGCGCGCGTCGATCGCGCTCGTCCTGGAGGCGCAGGACCGGCTGGACGCGATCCGGAGACACCTGACCGGAAGCTCGACTATCGGCGCGTGCGGCTCGCGCCTCACGCACGCAGCCGCCGGCGGCGCCGGCGCGAGCCTCGTCTCGCCGCGCGTCGCACGCGCTCGACGACGACGAACGCGCCGCGCTGGTCGCCGGAGTCGGCCGCGCTCCTCGCCGGAGCCGGAGCTCCGCACGTGGTGGCCGCGATCCCGAGCGAGGCCGCGTCCGGTCCTCGCGGAGATCCGCGACGTCCGCGAGAGCCCGCTCGTCGTGTCTCGCCAGGCGCAGCAGGAGAGCGACTCGCCTGAAGATCGTCGCGACGCGCCGCGCGCCATGCGCTCTATCCGGCGGCCGGTCGTCGCGCGCCGCCTCGCGCGCCACCGCGTACGTCTTCGCCGAGACCGGATCGCGCCGACGCCGCCGCGACGCGCGCTCGCCGTCGCCGCGACGCTGCGGCACGATCCCGGACGCCGAGGTCCCGCTGCTGCGAGGCGCTCGCGTTCCAGGGGCTCGGCGCGCAGCTCGCCGCGGCCGAGTCCGACGCCGCCGGACGAGCGCTGCCGACGCGCTCGTCGCTCACGCCCGGCGAGATCGCCGCTCGAGCGCGATCACCATCCCGTCCTCCGCGATCTCGAGGCGTGATCTCGTCGCGCCGCGCGGAGCGGCTCCGGCGCCGAGATGCGAGAGCGAGGAGACGCTGGCAGCCGAGCGACGCACGCGCGCGCCGCGATCTCGGATACGAGACGTGGATGTCGAGCCGCGTCTCGAACGTCGAGCACTCGCAGATGAAGAGGTCGGCGCCTTTCGCGCGCGCCGCGGAGCTCGTCGGTCCAGCCGGTGTCGCCGGAGTAGACGATCGACGCCCGCCGACGCCGATCTCGGAAGCCGTAGCACGACGAGCTCGCTCACGTGCGGCACGGCGAACGCCTCGAGCGTCACGCACTGCGACGGTGGTCGCGCCGGGCGTCGGCAGCTCGACGAAGTCGCACCGGGTACGGCAGCGACCGTCTGACGCCTGGCGCTGGTAGAGCGCGCCGAAGAGCGCCTGCACGCGCGCTTCGGTGCCCGGCGGCCCGTAGATCGTGATCGGCCGCGTGCGCCGGCTCTCGTAGAGGAAGTCCATGAAGAGGAACGGCACGCCGCCGAAGTGATCGCCGTGGAGATGCGACAGACACACGAAGTCGATGCGCGCCGGATCGACGTCGCGCGCGCTTCAGACCCTGCAGCACGGTCGTCCCGCAGTCGACGAGAAGCGTCGCGCCGGGCGCTTCCACGAGGTACGCGCTGTGCAGTCGTCCGCCAGCGATCCGAACGCATCGCCCGATCCGAGGACGGTGACCTGCACGGGCGTTCGGCATCACGCGCCATCCACCGCAGTCGCGCAAGCAGCGTCGCACGACGTCTGCACCGGCCGTAACGGCCGACGTCGTACGCGCACAACGCGCAGCCTCGGACGGGCCGATGGGACGCGGCATGCTGATTGCTGTTTACGCGACCGAGGCGAGAATCACCAGAGGAGCAGCTTATGCAGCATGCGTGCGCAATCCAGCGATTGCTGGACAACGCCTGGGACCTCGTCCAGCTCGTGGCGGTCGCCGCCGCTCGCCGGATGGGCTGACGGAGCGGCTGCTCGACACGGGCGTCCACACGCGCGGACTGCCGCTTCCTGTCCGGGCTGTTCGGCCTGTACATCGGCCCGCCGCTCCTCGACCTGGCGGGCTGGCCCGTGGGCCCTATCGTGGCGGGCAGCCGCTGCTCGCGCGCCTTCGCCGGCGCGCTGCTGATCGGCGGCTTCCTGAAGCTCGCGACGCTCGGCGCGGCCGGGCCGCGCTGGTAGCGCGCTCGCTCAGGTCGCCGTGCGGCAGCGTCCGCGGGCGGCAGGGCGTCGGCGACCGCGCGCCCCGCGCTCGTCGGCCAGCGCCGGAAGCGTCTTTCGAGCTCCGCTGAACGCCGCTCCATGCGGCCTGCGCGCGCGCGACGACGTCCTCGAGCTGCCGGCTCAGCTGATTGCGCTGCGTCTCCAGCTCCGCCGAGCCGGCGCTCGAGGTCCTGCACGACGTCCGTCTTCCGCACGAGGAGTTCGCCGGCGTCCGGACTGCATCAGGTAGATCGGTCCCGCCGGCGCCGATCAGCACGCCGAGCAGGAGCGCGAACAGGAACGACATCGACGCTCTTCATTCCGACTACCTCCGACAGCGCGCGGAACTCGCGCGCGACGACGACCAGCGCCGGCAGCGGCGGGCGTCCGCGCGCCTTGCGCCTCCGTCCACGCAGCGCCGGGCGGCGCAGCTCGCTCCGGTCGACCGCATCGCGCGTCGCGCCAGCGCGAGCCGCCGGCGCGCCGACGCGCACGTCGTCGGCGACGCCGTCGAGCGCCCGTCGCGTCCAGGGCTCCGCGTCGGGTCCGGCGCGCGAGCTGCGCGTCGAGCCACGCGAAGTCGATGTCCGCCGCCGAGCCCGTAGTAGCGTCCGCCGACCGTCTCGAGCTCGAGACCGCGCTCGCGCGCGAGCGTCGACGACGTCGAGCATGCTCGGCAGCCAGCTCGACGGCGGCGAGCCGCTGCGGCCGCCCGCGGCGCCGACGCCCGCCAGCTCGAAGCGCGGCGCGCCGGCGATTGGAGCGTCTCGCCTCCGGCACCGGCGAGCCACGCCGGCGAGGCGAGCGCGCACGCGGCGCGACCGCCGGCGTCGAGCTCGGCCGACGACCTTCCGATGCCGCGGGCGTCCGTCGCCGCGCGCCAGCAGCCACCGCGTCGTCCGCCGGCGAGCACCGTCCTCGAGCACGAGCGCCGCCGCGATCGTCGTCGGTGAGCTGTCAGCTGCGCCGCGCGGATCGGCGCCGCGAGCGCCGCCCTGCGGCGAGCCGCCATGCGATCGGCCCGCGCCCGGCACACGTCCGACGACGCGACGGCGCCGGTCGGCGCGGCGCATACGATGCACGAACGTCGTGCCGAGCTCGTCGACGAGCGCCGTTCACCAGCTCGACGACGACGATCTCGCGCCGCAGGCGGTGCGCGCGGACCGCATCGGGAAGCTCGGCGCGCACGCGCCCGGGAAGTAGCCGAGCAGGTACGACTCGAGCGCCGGGATCGTCGGGCACGGCGAGGCGCGGAGCGCCGCCGCGAGCTCGATCTTCGTCCACGCCGCGAGCACCGCGAGCTCGGGCCGCGTGAGGCCGGGCATACGCCGCCTGCCGGGCCTGCAGCGATTCCCACGTCGGGCAGCCCGAGCCGCGCGCGCGGCACGCCGAGCGTCGCGCTCGATCGCGCGCAGGTGGAGCCGGAAGTCGTCGAGCCGCGTCTGGCTCCGCCGCCGGTCGAGCGTCAGGAGCCGGCTCTGGCTCGCGTTGTGCGCGAGCACGCGCTGCGCGCCACGTCGTCGGTCGACGCGCGGCAGGAGCGCGTTGCGCGCCGTCCGGCGCGAGCACGGCCGCGGCGACCAGCGGCGCGAGGCAGATCTTGAGGTTGACCTCGTGGTCCGAGAGGTCGACGCCGGCCGAGTTGTCGACCGCGTCGATGTTGATGCGCCCGCCCGGCGAGCGCATACGCGACGCGGCCCCGCTGCGTGACGCCGAGGTTGCCGCCCTCGGCGACGACGCGGCGCGCGCAGCGCCGTCGGCGTCACGCGGACGGCGTCGTTCGCCGGATCGCCGACGGCCGCGTCCGACTCGTCGGGCGCGCGCACGTAGGTCCCGATGCCGCCGTTCCAGAGCAGGTCGACGTCGAGGCCCGAGCACCGCCCGCACGACCGCCTCGCCGCTCAGCGCCGTCCTCGGCGACGCCGAGCAGCGCGCCGCGCCTCGGCCGTGAGCGGCACGCGCTTCGCGGCGCGCGCACGACGACGCCGCCGCGGCGAGCAGCACGGCCGGATCGTACGCGTCCCAGCCCGCGGCCGGCCGCTGAACAGCCGCTGCCGCTCGGCGAAGCTCGCGCGCCGGATCGGGATCCGGGTCGAGGAAGACGTGCTGGTGGTTGAACGCCGCCACGAGCCGCAGCGTGCGGCGAGCAGCAGGAGCCCGTTCCCGAACACGTCGCCGCGCCATGTCGCCGATGCCGACGACGCGAAGCGGCGCCGTGTCGGCGTCGACGTCGAGCTCGCGGAAGTGCGCGCGCACGCACTCCCACGCGCCGCGCGCCGTGATGCCGAGCGCCTTGTGGTCGTAGCCGTGCGAGCCGCCGGACGCGAACGCGTCGCCGAGCCAGAAGCCGCGCTCGACGCGCGATCGCGTTCGCGACGTCGGAGAAGGTCGCCGTGCCCTTGTCGGCGGCGACCACCAGGTACGGGTCGTCGCTCGTCGAGCACGCGGACGCCCGCGCGGATGGACGACCGTCGCCGTCGACGACGTCGTCGGCGACGTCGAGGAGCCCGCGGATGAACTCGCGATAGGCGTCGACCGGCGCTGCGCGCCGCGCTGCGGCACGAACGCCGCCCTTCGCGCCGGTCGGGACGATGATCGCGTTCTTCATCGTCTGCGTCCGCATGAGGCCGAGCACCTCGGTCGGAAGTCGTCGGGACGATCGGACAGCCGGATGCCGCCGCGCGCGACCAGGCCGGCGCGCGAGGTGCAGACCCCTCGACGCTCGGCGCGCGGACGTAGGTCTCGTAGCGCGGGCGTGGGTCGGTCAGGAACGGCACGTCCGGCGGCGCGGAGCTTCAGCACGAGCCGGTCGACGTCGGCGCCGCGCGCGAAGAACGTCGTGCGCACCGTCGCCTGGACGAGCGCCAGCGAGCGCCGCGCAGATCAGATGTCTTCGCGGAGCGGCTGCGACGGCGTCGAGGCTCGCGACGAAGCGCGCGCGGCGCGTCGGGCATCGTCCGCATCGCACCGAAGCGGGCGGCGAAGCACGCGTGAAGAGCAGCCGCGCCGGCTCGGGGTTGCCGGCGAGCGTCGCCCACACCTCGCGCGCGGGCGCCGAGGCCCGCCTGCACGGCGTAGCCCGCGTAGGCGCGCAGACAGTCGACCGCGCGCCAGTCGAGATCGGTCTCGACGACGAGCCGGTTCAGCACGTCGCTCGCGACGCGGCTGCGCGCGGACGGCGAGCCAGCAGCGACGAGCCGCGTCGCCGACGCGCGCGACGTCGAGCGGATTCGACGCGCACGGTCCTGCACGAGGAAGCGATGGACGAAGACCGGCGCGCCCGCCGCGCGGATCGAGGCGCACGCGGTCCTCGACGAGCGCGCGGACGCCGGCGTGATCGAGCATGGCGGTAGGAAGTCGGCCAGGACGAGCGGCTCGCCGGCGAGGTACACGCGCGAGCACGGTCGCGCCGTCGACCGGCTCCGGATCGAGCGCGATCTGCGGCGCCGCCCGCTCGCCGGCGCCGCGGCGGCGAGCCGGACGTCGTCGACCGCGCGCTCGACCGACGTCGTCGCCGTGTAGTCGTCCGGGAAGGCGCTCGGCGAAGCGGGCCGCGAGCGCGGCGCCCTCGTCGCCGTCGCGCGTCGACGAGCGCCGTCGCGGAGCCGCGTCGTCCAGCGCTCGAGGACGACGTCGATCGGCCGCTCGCAGCGCAGCGAGCGTCCGCTCGTCGAGCACGGCGTCGCCGCGTCGTGAAGGCCAGATGCAGCCGCGCGCGCGACGCGGGTCCTCGACGTCGCCGGCGTGCAGGTGATCCTCGAGGTGCGTCACGCCGAGCCGCGCGCACACGAGCGCCGCGACCCGGTCGCGCGCCTCGCCCGAGATGCGGCTCCGCGGCATGACGACGAGCACCACGATGCGCTCGCCGTCGCTCGCCTCGCGCACGGACGACCACGACGTCGCTCGTGCGCTCGGCCGCGAGGATCGTCGCGATGTCGCGCGCGGATCTCCTCCGCCGTCGACGCGAAGAGCTCGCTCTTCGGCAGCGTGTTGAACGACGCCGACGATCTCGCGCCAGTCGTGGCTGCCCGACGATGACGCCCTCGGCCGCGACGATCTGCCGGAGCATGCGACGCAAGAGCGGGACCTCGGCCGCCTCCTCGGCCTGCGCCTTCGAGGTGAAGAGCCCGAGGAAGCGCCGCTCGCCGACGACGGCGCCGCCGGCGTCGAGCGATCGCGAGGCCGACGTCGTCCATCGCGCACGCGACGATGGACCGGCGAGACGCGCGCGTCTTCGTCACCGTGAGGAGCCGCCCGCCGACGATCACGGCGTTGCGCGATCGGCGCGGCAGCGCGACGACCGGCTGCGGCGTCCGAAAGCGCGAGCGCTCCTCGTGGCGCAGGAGACCCGAGGCCCGAGCCGGGCCGCATCGTGACCGATCCCGCGGCGTCCGCGCCGTCGAACGCGTACTCGCGATAGCCGAGGAAGACGAAGCCGCCGTCGACGAGCCAGCGCAGGAAGTCGGCGACGGCCGTCGCGTCGCCGCGATCGCCGCCCGTCGGCGCGTCCGAGCTGCATCGAGCTCGGCGCGCGATCGCCTGCGCGCGCGCGAGCTGCAGGCCAAAGTCCTCGGTCACGAGCAGGAGGTCGTCGATGCGGGCGCGGATCGCCTCGCTCGAGCGCCGCCGATGCGCCGCCGGATCGGCGATGCCGCGTCGATCGCAACGTGCAGGAACGATTCGCGCGCGCGCGCCGTGCGCCGGCAGGTCGACGCGCGCACGACGCGCCCGTCGCGTCGCGCGTGACCGCGAGGATCGGATGCAGCAGCGCCTGCACCTCGAGGCCGCGCGCCCGCAGCTCCTCGCGGACCGTGTCGACGATGAAGGCGCGGTCGGCTGACGCAGGTCTCGACGATCGTCCACGGCGCATCCCATCCCTCGTCGACGTAGGTCGGCGTGACGACGCGACGCGCGGCAGCGGGCCCGGCGGCTCGAAGAATCGAAACGCCGACAGCACGAGCTGCACGGCCTCCTCGTCCGCGATGCCGCGCGACGTAGCCCTGTGCGCGCGCCAGGAGCTGCGCCGCGAAGGGACCGAGCTGCTGCGCCTCGCTGGCGACGGTCTTCGCGGGCGAGCGCCGCCGCGAGGCGCTCCGCGATCCGTCCTCCTCCGCCGGCGCCCGCGCCGGTCGCCACCGCCCATCAACCGGCTCCGCCGAGCTCGGCCGCGAGCACTGGACCCTGCCCGTAGCCGCGCGACTCGAGCGCGGTGCGCAACGCGACGTCGCCCGGCTCGATCCACGCGGCGAGCCGCCGGCAGCCGCGCCGCCGCGCACGCGTCTCGGCGAACGCGATCAGCCGATCGAGCAGCGCCGCCGAGTCGGCCGCGGCGCGCGCCGCGTCGAGCACCGCGGCGAGCCGCCCTTCGCGCACCGAGCGCAGATAGGCGACGGACACGATGCCGACGATCGTTCCGCCCGCGTCCTCGGCGACGTAGACGTCGCCCGCGAGCGACGCGAACGTCCGGCGATCGAAGCGCTCGCGGCGCGGGTCCGCGGCCGGCAGCAGCGCACGCGCCGCGGCGACGTCGCTCCGCCGGCCGCGCCGCACGCGCACCTGCGTCCTGGCTGGCGTCCATGACCGCGGGGTCTAGCACGCGCGGCTCCGGGCTTGCAGCCGGGTGACGCGCCGGCAAGCATGTCGGTCGTGTCGCACGCCGACGACCCGACCGTGCCGCTCACGGTCGAGCGGCTGACCTTCGGTCCCGACGCGCTCGCGCACGCCGACGGCCAGGTCGTCTTCGTGCCGTTCGCCGCGCCGGGCGACGACGATCCGCGCCCGCGTGCGGCGCCGCACGCGCGGCTACCTGCGCGCCGACGTCGTCGACGTCGTGCGTCCGGGCCCGATCGCGCGTGACGCCGCCCTGCCCCGCGTTCGGCGCTGCGGCGGCTGTCAGTGGCAGCACGTGACGCTCGCCGAGCAGCGACGCGCGAAGCAGCGAGGTCGTCGCCGAGCAGCTCGCGCGCATCGCGGGGCTCCGCGACGCCGACGTGCGCCCGACGCTCGCCGCGCCCGACGGGCTCGCGCTACCGCTCGCGCATCACGCTCGTCGCCGAAGGTCGCCGCCTGGGCTACCACCGTGCCGGCTCGCACGTGCTCGAGGAGGTCGCGCGGATGTCCGATCGCCGTGCCGGCGGTGGAGGCGCACCGTCGACGTCGCGCGGCGATGGGCGGCCACGCTCCGCACCGCCGCGCGAGCGCGTCACGATCGCGGAGGCGCCGGGCGGCGTCGTGCTCGTCGCCGCGCTCGCCGCGGCGCCGACGCCCGGCCGACGTCGACGGCCACCGAGTCGCTCCTGGTCGCGCGAGCCGTCCGTCCGCGGCGCGATGCTCCGCCGGCGCGGCGCGCGCGTCGGTCGTCGGCGACCCGACGGTCCGGGTGGAGCTCGAGCCCGGCCTCGCGCTCGAAGCGCCCGCGGACGCGTTCACGCAGGTGAACCGCGGCGGCGAATCGGCTCCTCGTGGAGACCGTCGTCGAGCTCGGCGGGGTTCCCGGCCGGCGCGCGCGGTGCTCGACCTCTACTGCGGCGCCGGCAACTTCGCCCTGCCGCTCGCCCGCCGCGGCGTGCGCCCGCTCGGCATCGAGCGCGACGCCGGCGCCGTCGCGGCGGCGCGGCGAACGCCGCGCGCCTCGGGCTCGATGCGCGCTTCGTCGCCGCCGACGTCGCCGCCGCCCTCGCCGCCCGCGACTCCCGGACGCGACGCCGACGATGCACCGATCGCGGGCGTCGTGCTCGACCCGCCGCGCGCCGGCGCGGCCGACGCGCTGCCGGAGCTGGTCGCGCGCGCGCCCCGACGCATCGTCTACGTCTCGTGCGATCCGGCGACGCTCGCGCGGCGACTCGCGCGCGCTCGCGCGCCACCGCTATGCGCTCCGCGCGGCGCAGCCGATCGATCTCTTCCCGCAAACGTTTCACGTCGAAGACGGTGGCGCTCGTTCGAGTTGACTTGAAGACGGCTCCTTCCTATCGTCCCGCGCTGGATGCCGAAGCACACTGAGCGGCCCGCGCGCCCGAAGGTCACCATCATTCCGGGTCGCGGCGTCGCGCAGACGATCAACTACCTGCTCGAGGACCGCGACGACCTCGAGTGGCTCGTCGCCGTCGGCCGGAACAAGAACGGCGAGATCTTCTTCTACGACACGGGCGGCGACATCGTCGAAGACCTGGGCACGCTCGAGTACCTGAAGGAGCGCATCACGCGCGCCCATTTCGGCGACGAGCCCGAGTAGACGAGTCAAGTCGCTTCAGACGCCAGGCTCAGGCGTCGTCGGGGAGCGGGCCCGGACAGCCCGGCGCGGATCGCGTCGCCCTCGATCTCGAGCGGCACCCGCACGAGCGACTTGCCGCAGGGCGGACCGGCGATGCACTCGCCGGTGTCGGGGAGGTAGTAGGCGCCGTGCGTGGCGCACTGCAGGAACTGCCCGTCCTCGGTGAAGAACTGGTTCTCGACCCAGTCGAGCCCCATCGGCACGTGGCGGCAGCGGTTCACGTAGGCGTGGAACGCGCCGCCGACGTTCAGCACGAAGCCCTCGATCTCGCGCCCGTCGCAGTCGAGCATGAACTTCTTCGTCCGTCCCGGCGCGGAGCTCGGTCGTGCGGGCGATCGGCGTCGGCATCGACACCATCATAGCGTCGCGCGCAATGCCGACGTAAAGCGCGCCGAGCGTATCGCATTCGAAGACGCGCGTCGCACGACGGCGCGTAGCGGTCGAGGGCGCTGTCCCCGGTGTTCCAGCGCGCCCGGGGCTCGGGGACGAGCCACACAGACGCTGCACGCGATCGCGCATCGCCCGCAGGAGATCGGCGCGCGGCGGGCGGCGGTTGTTCCGCGCGTCGCCGACGACGAGGAGGAGCGTCGCGCGCGCGTCAGCAGCGCGCGCGTGCAGCGCGAGCAGCCTCGCCGAGCACCTGGCCGAAATCGGAGCGCGCGTGCAGGTCGAGCGGCCCGTCGGGCGCCACGTGCCCGCGCTCGATCGTGATCGGCACAGGATGGTCGACGTAGGCGAAGAGGCTGCACGCGGCGGAAGAACGCCGCCGCCGGCGCGATCGAGGCTCAGGCAGAGCTCGCTCGCCGTCGCGACCGAGCCTGAGAGGTCGACGAGCGCGAGCAGGTCGGCGCGGCCGGGCCGCCGGCTCCGGCGCACGAGGCGGAGCGGCACGCCGCCGGTCGCGGTCGCGGCGCGCAGCATCCGGCGGACGTCGAGGCCGGCGCATGCGCCGCGCCGCTCGCGCCGCGCGAGCCGTCCGCGGAGCCGCGCGCCGAGCTCGCGGACGACGTCGCGCGCCTCTCGACCTCGCGCGGGTCGAGCGCGGTGCAGCGGCGTCGAGCAGCGCGCGCGCGCGCCGACGAGACTCGGCCGCGCGCTCGCGGACCGGAGGCCGAGTCCGCGTCGCGTCGGCCGGCTGGTCCGCGCGCGCTCGGCCGGCCGAGTCGCGCGCGGCCGCGGCTGCCGGTCGTCGGGCGATCGTGGCGCGATCGCGGGCGTCGTCGGGCGATCGCCGCGCGCCGACGCCCGCGTCCGCCGCCGCGCCCGCGCCCTCGACGGCGTCGCTCGCCGCCACTCGCGCGCGGCGCGCTTGGCGCGCCTGGTCCGGCGTCGCCGCCGCGACGAGCGGGAACGCGCCGCTCGAAGAGCGTCGTCGAACGTCGGCCGATCGTGCTCGTCCTTCACGAGCGTCGCGGCGAGCGCCTCGCGCAGCACGCTCGCGCTCGACGCCGCGCGGCCGCGACCGCCGCGACCGCATCCATGCGTCTCGGCGACCGACACCGGCAGGTCGTGCGTGCGCAGCGCGCTCGACGAAGCGGAGGACGCGGCCGCGCATCCGCCGCGTTCTAGCGCGTCAGCACGAGCAGGAGCGACACGAACCGCGCCATCCACGGCATGAGCGAGAACGAGGTGTAGAACGCCGCGAGCACGAGGAGCGCGTCGTACGCCTCGCGGTAGCGCCAGCAGCGCCGCAGCGACGACGAGGAACGACGCAGGCCTTCGCCTTGAACAGGACGAGCGTCGACGCCGACGCCGAGCGACGCCATCAGCACGCTGCAGGACGGGTTGCCCTCGCCCCAGCAGCCAGTGGCCCTGCCACGTGGCGATGCCGTCGAAGCAGCTGGAGCGCCACGTTCAGCACGAACAGCTGGTGCAGGCGGATTTCGGTGACGCCCATGGCCGGTCGGATGCACGGAGCAAGGCCGGTGCCACGCGCGATACCGCCGGATCTCCGGACCGGGTCGCGGGCGCCGCGCGCGGTCGACACAAACTGTGCCGCCGCGTGCGTCCGTGCACCGTCAGCGCGGCGCCGACGCCGAGAGCAACGCGCTCACCTTTGCTCTCCGCCTTGCGGAGATCGTCCTCGTGCTTGAGCACGAGCGCGAGCGTCTGGCGGACGGCCGGCGGCGTCGAGCTCGCGGACGCCGAGCGCGACAGAGCCGCGCGCCCAGTCGAGCGTCTCGGCGATCGACGGCGCCTTCGCGCAGATCGAGCTTCCGGAGCCCCGCGACGAAGCGCGCGACCTGCGCGCGCAGCGCGCTCGTCGGCCTCGGGCACCTTGAGCGCGATGATCTCGGCCTCCTTCTCGGTGCCCGGGAAGTCGACGAAGAGATGGAGGCAGCGCCGCGAGCAGCGCCTCCGACAGCTCGCGGGTGCGGTTCGAGGTCAGCACGACGACCGGCCGCTGCGCGCGCGCGCGGATCGTCCCGAGCTCGGGCACGCTCACCTGGAAGTCGGACAGCACCTCGAGCAGGAACGCCTCGAACTCGGCGTCGGCCTTGTCGATCTCGTCGATCAGCAGCACGACCGCGCGCGGCGCCGTGATCGCGCGCAGCAGCGGGCGCTCGAGCAGGAAGTCGCGCGAGAAGACGTCGTGCGCGACCTCGCTCCCAGCGCGCGGCCCTCGCGTGCGGTCGGCCTGGATCGCGCAGCAGCTGCTTCTGGTAGTTCCACTCGAAGAGCGCGCGCGCCTCGTCGAGGCCCTCGTAGCACTGGAGGCGGACGAGCTCGGTGTCGAGCATCGCGGCGCAGCACCTTGCGCGAGCTCGGTCTTGCCCGCGCCCGCCGGCCCTTCGGCGAGGAGCGGCTTCCCGAGCGTGAGCGCGAGGAAGAGCGCCGTCTCCACGCGCGGCGTGCGTGACGTAGCGCGCCGTCGCGGAGCCCCGGCGCGCACCTCGTCGAGCGTCATCGCCGACACCCACCGCAGCCGCGGGATGCGACGGCCGTCGAGCAGCTTGTGCGGCCGCTTGATCTCGCGCACCCAGTCGACGTACGCGCCGAACTCGGTCACGAGGCGTCTCGACGTCGAGCCCGTGCGCGCCGGCCGAAGTCCTCGAGCGTCGCGAGCGCCTGCGACAGCAGGTGCTCCGCGCCGCGCGTGCCGGCGCGCCGCGTGCGGAGGTGCAGCCCGGCGGCGAGCTGGACGAGCGCCTCGAGGAAGCGCCGATCCTCGTCGGCCGCGTCGCGCCAGGCCGCTTCCCAGATCTCGTGCGCGGCCAGGTAGCGCCCGAGGTTGAAGAGCCGGACGCCGCGCGCGAGCGCGCGCTCGGCGTCGGGCGCCTCGCTCATCGCCGGTCCACCTTCGGGACCGCCGCCTTCCATCTCGCGCGCGAACGTCCTCGGGCGTCGCGCGCGCGCGACAGGATCGAGCGTGAAGTCCTCGGGCAGCCGGCGCGCGTCGAGCTTCGCGAGCAGCTCCTCGACCTCGCGGTTCGAGAGGCCGAGCCGCTCGAGCTCCGTCGCGCGTCGAGGCGCTCGCCGCGCTGCGCCTCGAGCCGCGCCGTCGCGCACGCGCACGAGCCGGCGGAGCGCCGCGAGCTCGCCGCGCGAGAGCGTCGTGCCGGCGACGTCGTAGTCGATCCACGCCTCGAAGCGTGAGCGGCGCGACGCGCTGGAGCATGCCCGCCATGACGACGCGCGAACGCGCGGATCTCGTACTGCGCGTGCGGGTCGACGCGCAGGCGTGAGGAAGTGCAGCAGGTTGTGGAGGTCGATCTTCCAGTACCACTGCGTGTAGACCGACAGCGGCAGGTCGATGCGCGCGAGCTCGCGCGCGACGTCGTTGCCGACGAGCCACTCGTAGCCGTCGGACGCCTCGCGCCGGATGCGCTCCCAGCGCGCGACCGCGTCGGCGTAGAGCGCGTCGAGCGGCTCGCCCGAGCGCCCCTGCCGGTTCGACGCGCTCTGCGCCTGGAACTGCGCGCGCGTCGGGCCGGTAGTAGAGGAGCGGCAGCAGCGAGTACCGCCCGCTCATACTCGTTCACGCTGGCCGTCCGGTGCCGGATCCACTGGCGCGCGACGAAGATCGGCATCGCGCAGTGGAACTTGAGCTCGACCATCTCCGACGGCGTCGTGTGGCGATGCCGGCGGAGGTAGCGGATCAAGCCGCGCGTCTGGCTCGTGCTGCCGCGTGCCGTAGCCGTACGAGACGCGCGCCGCGCGCTCGACGTCCTCGTCGGAGCCCATGTAGTCGACGAGCGCGACGAAGCCGTGGTCGAGGACGGGGAAGTAGCAGGCCGAGGATCTCTTCGGCGGCCGGATTGGCCGGTCGGCGCGTCTCCACGCGGCGTTCTGTGGCAGGCGCGATCGGGAAGCGTGTCACCTGCGCGCGCGTGGCGCTGTCTCCACGGCGTCCGCCCACGTCGCCCCGAGCGCGCGGCGGAGCTCGTCGAGACCCACCCGTCCGGATGGCGGGATCGACCCAGACGGGCACGTTGTACTTCCGCGTCGGTGATGATCACCTCGGGCACGCTCCCCGCGATGAAGTGGCGGACGCCCTCGGTCTCCTTGGTGGTGACCACGGTCGTCAGCCAGAAGAAGCGCACGGTCCCGTCGATGTCGCGGATGAACGGGCGATGTCTCGACCGGGGCGGTTCCGGTTCCAATCGTATTGCTTGTGGCTCTCCATCACCTGTGGTGCGCGATCACGCTACGCCGGTGAGCGTGCCGGCATGCAGCGTGGTGTCGGTAGGCATAGACGGGTCCGCTGCCGTCCGCAGGGATGAAGAGGCTCGTGCGTTGAGCCCCTGCTTCTGCGGATCGAACGGCTCGAGCGCGAAGTAGTGGTGGAACCGCTGTCCGCCGCACCGGGCATGCGGAACGACACCGTGAACGGCTGGTCGTTCACGTCCCGGGCATGTCCGGGATGCGGATGTCGCCCTGATGGTAGCCCGGAACGGCGCGAGGAATCCGTTCTGGAAGCGGAAGGAGCGCGCCATGTAGCGCGACACCGAGTACGAGAGGACGTGCTGGCCGACCAGGAAGCGGTGCGTCGGGATCTCGTCAGGCGGAATCCACTCGCCCGTGCCGAAGAGCATCTTCCACAGGAACGCGCCGCGCGCCGCGCTCGTGCTGGCGGATGAGCTGCACGCCGCCGAACTCCGGCTGCGGGAAGAAGAGGCCCGACCACCGGATCAACGAGACGATCTGCACCCACTGGCCGTCGTCGTCGGGCACGTAGCTCACGTCGACCGGGTCGTAGTTGAGATAGCGCCAGGCCCGAAGCTCCGGATGACCGCGGTGCTGACTGTTGCTGCCGAAGAGCAGCTCCTCGCCACCTCGAAGTGGACGGGGATGCGGTTCTCGCTCTGGAAGCGCGGGCGACGCCGTCGTCGCCGCCACGCTGAAGATCTCCGCACGCTGCCGGTCAGGCGCGGCAGGACGTACGCCGGCTCCACGCCCATGGTCCAGCGATACTCGTCGCCGACGCGCACGAAGAACGGAGCGCATGGGCGTTCTCGCTCTCCGAGATCGCCTCGTGCGCGAGCGAGTAGATCGAATTGAGCGGTTGGATGCGCTCGTGGTCGGTCACCGGCAACGTCTCGAGCCCGACCACGCGCAGCGTGCGGAAGCGGTTGTAGAGCGCCGAGGTAGTGATGGATCTCCTCGCCCCAGAAGAGCACGAGCGAGAAGAGCGGCACGACCGATCACGGCCGTGACGAGCTGACCGCCGGAAGCTGCCCGCGAAGAGCAGCCAGCCGAGCCCGAGCAGGAGCGGCACGCCGATCACGACCAGGAACATGCGGATGCGGATCGCGATCACGAGCGGGTGCACGGCCGCACGCAGGAAGAAGAGCACGGCCGGCCGCCACGACCAGCAGGAGCACGAAGAGCCCGCGGTGGCGGCGCGGCGAAGTCGCGCAGGCGCTGCCGTGCCGTTCCGCCAGAGCCAATAGAGACGCCCGTGCTCCGGCTCCGCCTCGATCGCGGGCGCCGGCGCCGGTCGGGCAGCCGGCGTGCTCGTCGCTCATCGCCGGCTACTGCTGGCGCTTCGTGAACCGGCGCATGGCCTCGACCGGATCGGCCCGGCTCGGGCACCGGCGGCGCATCTTCTGGCACGTTTTCGGCCGGCGTCGGCGGCGCTGATGAGCGGCTCGACGGGCGGGGCCGCCGGATGGTCGTCCGCCGGAGCGCGCCCGCGACCTTCTCCGTGCGCGCTTCACTTCCGCGCCGATCGACGTCTCGCCGCTCTCGATCTGATCGACGACGTCGAGCAGCGGGATCCTTGCCGTCGCCAGAGGCTACGGAGGCCCGGGCCCAGATAGAACCCACCCATCAGCACCGGCACCTCGAGCGCGAGCGGTGAGCATGGCGACGGAACGGATCGATCCAGCCGGCCTCGAGCGCGACCCAGTTCTGCGCGAGCGCCACGACCGTCGCCACGCTGAAGCGCGCGTTCGCCTTCCGGTTGAGAATGAACCCGCGCTCGACGTCGGACGGCAGCGGGTCGCGATGCGTCGAGGTCGTGCCACCACCGATACGCGCGCACCCCCACGCGGGCGTCGATCACGTAGAGGAGCGCTCCCTCGATCACGCCCACGGCGAGACCGTCACGAGCGACGCCATCATGACCCGGGACCTCCGTCGCGGGCCGGCGCGAGATAGCGGGTCTTGATCACATCGACCGCCCATTCGCTTGCACGTCGACCACGTCTGATACTGCGTGAAGAACCGGTCCTTGTCCGACATGTAGAGCCGCAGCACGTCGCTCGGCTGGAGCCGATGGAGCAGCAGCCACCACGACCTCGCGCTCGGCGTCGTTCAACCGGGGATGCGGCCGCAGGAGCGCCAGCCGCAACGCGGGCGCAGAGCCTCGCTCGTCGGCGGCGACTGGCCCGCGTCGATCCGGTGCGCTACCCGCTCGAGCTCGTGGTAGACGGCCGGCAGCCGGTTCGCGAGACGCACGCCGTGCTGCCGCTTCTGCGCGAGCTTCAGGCTGGCGAAGTCGAGGTCCGGGCGACTCGTCGCACACGGCGTCGGCGAGCAGCGAGAGCTTCTTGTCGACCAGCACCTCGGGATGGGCGCGGTACCACTCCCATTCGATCTCGACGATCTCCTCGTCCTCGAGCCGTTGCGCGGAGATCGGGATCGGCGACGGCACGCTCCTCGGCGTCGCCGGCGGCTGCCCCCGAGGAGCGTGGTGTCCTCGACGAGGAGCATGGTGCCGCCGCTCTTCAAGCAGCGCAGCACGAACACGCCGCCGAAGGCCTGGGTCTGGAACGTCCACACGTCGAAGCGCAGCGGCGTGATCTCGACGCGACGATACCGGAGATCGCCCCACTGGCGCGCATTCTCGACCAGCGCCGCGCGCAGGCGCGGATCGAACCACGCCAGGTCGTCGGCCATGAACCGTTCGACCAGGCGCGCCTCGCGCGCGGGCCGCGTCGAAGAGGCCCCCCGGCGACCGACCGCACGACGATGTAGCGGACGAGCAGCAGGTCGCGCAGGGTCTCGTAGCGCGTCAGCTCCTGATCGATGTCGAGGCCGAGGTACGTGGTCGCGGTGAGGTCCGGGCGATCGTCTGGTGGTAGCGATCGAAGTAGGCGTCGAGCATCCGCCGGTCGTAGGAGTTGAACGGGCTGTAGATCGGCTTCCCGCGTTGGCTCGGGCTCACGATCACGCCCATGGGGTTCGCGATGCCCGCGCACAGGTAGCGGATGTCGCCCTTGTCGCGCGCGATCTCCGGGCTCCATCCGAGCCCGTCGATACGCGAAAGCTCGCCAGGCCCGCGTCGGCACGATGCCGAGCTGCTGGGAGGCAGGCGTTGTAGCGGCCCACCAGCTCGGGCGTGTCGATGGCGACGAGCCCCGCGCCGAAGAGACCGTCGCGGATCAGCCGCTCCATCTCGTCGGGGCCCGGCGCCGCGTCGGCCCCCGGTTCGGCGCTCGGCATCACGTCTTCGAGACCCGCGAGCGCGCCTCGGCCTGATCGACAGCTGCTCGGCGGCTTCTTTCGATCCGCCGGCGGCGACCGGTGTCGGCGATAAGCACCATGTTGTGTCGAGGTAGCGGATGGCTTCCTGCAGGCGAACGTCGCCGAACGAGAGCCCGCCCATGTTCGCGCGCATGAGCTCGCGCGAGCATGGCGACCTCCGCTCGTAGGCCTGCCGGAAGAAGACCTCGGGATTCGCGAGCCATTCCGGCGGGAAGTCGAAGTCCATGATGCGGCCGTCGACGGCGCGCTGGATGTTGCGGACGTCGCGCGAGGTGAAGAACGGGTATTCCGCTTTGACCGCGGCGAAGAGCTCGGCGAAGAACGCATGCTCGCTCGGGTCGCGCCGCTCCCGCACGCGCGCGAAGATCGTGCGGATCGACGCTTCGGCCGGCGCGTCGGCCACGCGGCCCACCTCGGTGAGGCTCCGCACCTGGCGCTGGTCGGCGAGATACGCGTAGTCCGGCGGATCGGCGAGCCCGGACGAACGCCGGATCCAGGTCGCGATAGCGCTTCCACCAGAGGTGGTCCCGGTCGAGGAAGTCGTGCCAGTCCTTGGCGCCCCCGATGTAGGTGCGCTGATGATGCGGACATGACCGCCCGGTCGATCTGGTCGGGCAGGTTCGTGTAGAGCTCGATGAGGCAGTTGCCGCGATGGACGGCGTAGGCGCCCTCGGTGTTCCGCAGGAAGACCGCGATCACCTCGCGCACCCCGGCCGAGACGCCCTGGCGCGTGCGCTCTTCCAGGTTGTTCTCAGCGTCGTCGATCGGGGCGTAGATGACGCGCGTCGGGTCGCGCGTCACCGACATCCACTTCATCATCCGCTCCGCCGAGCCGCCCTGGAACGTCGACACGATCGTGTCCGGCATCGGCCAGAAGAGGAACGGGATGCCGAGCGTCTTGCAGTGGTCGGCGAGCAGCGTCGCCACGGCGGCGATGATCATCGACTTGCCGGTACCGGGCCTCGCCGTGCCCGAGGTTCACGAGCGAGCCCGCCAAGTCGTACATCGGGTTCCGCTTCGACGCCGGGTCGTAGCAGACGAGGCGCTCGGCGAGCCGGCGCGCCCAATGCTTGGCGTCGCGGTTGCCCACGATCTGGTGGAGCTCGACGCGGTTGAACTCGATCCCGGCCTCGGTGCCGCCCAGGTCGGTCGCGAAGCCGTCGATCGTGAGCTCGCTGCCCTCGAGCTTGTACGTCCGCGTGACGAACGGCTCGACGAACTCGAGCGCGCCCTCGCGCAGCTTGATCTCGTCGAGCACGGCCCGGAAGTAGAGGCTCGTCGCGCGCACCAGCTCGAGGTCGTTGGTGACCGCGCCCGACCGCTCGAGGAACGCACCGTAGTAGTAGAGCGTGCAGTCGATCGCCTCGACGGGGCTCCGGAGTGTCAGCTCGGGCAGCGGGCCGAGCTCGACGCCGACGTTGGCCGTCTCCTCGGCCTTGTACGACGCGAGCTCCCACGCGACCGTGTAGGCCAGGCTGAAGAGCGCGATCGCCGCGGCGCTCTGATACTTCGCGCGGAACTCGGCCTTCTGCGGGTCGGCCAGCCCGCCGCGCTGGTTCTGCTCGATCAGCGTCTCGAGGTTCGACGCCTTGCCGTAGAGCTTCGAGAGGTGCGCGCCGATCTGGATGCCGCGGCGGACGACGCTCAGCACGCGGTGCGCGTCGTCGCTCAAGAGGACGGGATCGCGACTCAGCTGATGCGCGATCTGCAGCAGCGAGATGCGCTGCTCGGTGGGCTGGACGATCGACGAAGTCGCGCCATTCGGGCGCGCCCGGAGAAACCGGGGCCGCCGCCGGCGGCGGCGCCTTGGGCGTCCATTTGACCTGCTGGAGCAGCCGGTTCGCGCGCTCCGCGAACTCGCGGAGCTGGCGCTGCTCGATCGGAATCGCCGCCTGGCTAGCCATGGATCACCATCGCCCCCGCCTCGTCGTACGTGATCTTGCGACAGCGGCGAAGCACGGGCGCGGCGGCCAGGATGGCCGGTCCCACGGTGCTGCAGCAGATCGTGCGGCAGGACGACGTTGTGATGCACCACCGACGCGCGCCGCGCGTAGCATTCGGGATCGGTCTCGGTGATGGCGAAGATCTCGCGCACCTTGCCCCGCGGCGACAGGAGACTCCGCGTCACCTGCTGGGCCTTGAGAAGACGATCTCGTCGCAGAGCTGCAGGGACGAAGTCGTCCGGGCGTCGCCCGTGCTGCTGGAGCAACGTCGCGAACAGCGACGGCGCATCGGCGTCGCCGGCCGGGTGCTGCGCGAGCAGGAGCGGCGTGTAGAGCGGGCCGATGCAGAGGCGCTTCAGGATCTTCGGATGGATCGGGTCGAGCGCATCGTCGATCGCGAGCGCCAGGATACCGACGTCCGGCGCCCGCGAGCCTTCCGCCCGCAGCACCTCGAGGAAGCGGGTGTACCCCGGCGCCGTGCGCGTGGAGCGGCTCCTCGCCGGCGTCCTGATCGAAGGTCATGACGTGGACGTACGGCCGATTGGTCTCGAAGTCGTAGCAGGCCCACGAGACCACGTAGCTCCGGGATGTCGCGTCCGTCGTTCGGAGCGTGAGGTCGCCCAGCACGAACGGGAGGAAGAGCTTCGTCTCGTCGAGCAGGTCGAAGTAGGCGCGCTTCGCTCGGCTGCGCGAGCAGCTCGGGGGATCGGTGAGGTCCTGAGGAGACCGTCGAGCACCGCGCGCTTGAGCGCGATCGGGACGGCCAGCTCGAGGAGGCGCTCCGTACGTCGGGCCAGATCCTGCTGCACGTGGCTCAGCTCCATCGCGTTCGGGAACCCGGACTCCGTCAGGTCGATCCACAGTGGGCGCGTGTCGGCCGGCGCGTACGTGTACTTGACGCGAAGGAGGCCGATCGTCGCGAGCAGCTTCTCCATGAACCCGGGGACGACGCCCGCTTCGTAGGTGCACGCCCTGATCCTGCGCCTCGATAGCACGCGCGGAGGCGCTCGATGACGGTGCTCAGCAGGTCGAAGTAGCGGCGGTACTCGTCACGACCGCCGAGCGTGGCGAAGTTGGGATTCGCGCCGGGAGCGGATTCCATGCGCCCTTAGGTCGGGCCGGACGCCGGGCACCCCGCGTCGACGTCAGAATGTCCCCTTCGGCGACCCGCCCGGAGTGGGCGCCGGCTGATCCGCGTAGTGGAAGAACGAGCTCTCCGTCGGGTCGATGCCGTACTTCTCCTTGAAGTGCTGGATCATCTTCTGCTCGCGGAGCCGCACTCTCGGCCACCGCCTCGGCCTGCGCGGCCTGCACGGCCGCAACGTCCTGGAGGCGCTTCGGGTGCTTCTCGATCTTCTGCATGCGCAGCCGGCTCCGACGCGGCGCCGGCCGCCGCCATGAACTCGATGTTGCGCTGATCGACCTCGGCGCCCAGGTCGTCGAGGTTGCGGGCGACGTCCTGATCGGGAGACCGCCTTCTGCGCCTCGAGGCGCGAGCGGAGCGGTGACCACCCGCTCCTCGGTGTCGCTGCGAAGGCTCGTGGATCCACATCTGCTGGTTGTCGCGAAGCTTCTGCTGCGTGCGCTCGTGCACCTCGAGCTCGGCCGCGAACTTCTCCTTCGACTGGAAGAGCACGAAGGCCGTGTTCCGCCGACCGCGGAGCTCCTCGACCTGAGCGCGCAGGTTCGACACCTTCGTCGTCTGCTCGGCGTACTGCGAGCTCCCGTTCTCGAGCGTGGGCAGCACTCTCTTCCTCACGACGGAGCTCGGCTTCCTTGTCGTTCAGCTCGCGGTCGAGCTTCTCGAGCGCCCGCGCGGCCTGCTCCTTCACCTCGAAGGCCTTCATCTTCCGCGCCGCGACGATCTTGAGCTGCTTCTCCACCTCCAGTCATGCGCTGGCTCATGATGTCGATGGTCTTGTGGACCCGGAGCTGGAACTCCTGGAGCGACTGCTCCATGTCCGCCGAGAGCAGGCGCTGGCGCGCCTGGCGACGCGCCTCCTGCTGCGCCTCCTCGAGCTTGAACTCGGCGTCCTGACGGCGATGTCGGCGTCGGAGATCGCCGATTGCTTGAAGAACCACTTCTCGCCGGCCTCCTGCCGACTCTGTCGGGCCAGCGCGAGATCCTCCTCGGCTTCGGCGATGAGCGCCTTCTCGTCGCCGTTCAGCTCGCCGATGTTCTGGTACTCCATCCCGAGCTTCTCGAGGAACGCGTTCAGCCCGAAGACCGCCTGCGCCAGGTCCTCCTGCTCGGTCTGCGCCTCCGTGCGCAGCCGCTTCGAGGTCCGCCGTGAGCACCCGCTCGCGCATCTGGCGCTGGCGCTCGTCCTTCAGCTTCTCGGCCTCCTCGAAGTTCTTCTGCATGCTCGATCTGCTGCTCGAGATCGAGCTTCGTCTCGGTCCGCGCGCCGATCGTTGGCGATGACCTTCTCGGTGTCGCCCATGATCTGGGCGAGCACGTCGCCGGACTCGGTCACCTTCTCGCTCATGAAATTCGCCTCCCTGACGTCGACGCGATGCGCGCATCCCGCCACTAGCGCAACTCCCCCGGGCTGACCAGAGGGTTTGCGATTCGTAGGCGAGTCGAGGACTAAGCCGTTCGGACCCCGACCCGCCGTCACGCCCACCGCGCGTCGAACAGGTCGAAGACCAACCCGTCGGCGAGCTTCGGATAGAAGTACGTCGACTTCTCCGGCATCACCTCGCCGGCCAGGCACACGGCGCGGACCGCGTCGATGGACGGCGGGTTCACGAGGAACGCGGCCGACGCGTCGCCCGGGACCGCCGCGATCGCCTCGGCGTCGTCGTGCGTGAAGGCGAGGCCGTGCGTCTGGAGGCCGAGGATCGGCTCCAGGATCGCGTGCTGGAAGAGCGCGACGTCGAGGGCGCGGAGCGGCGCCGGGAGATGCGCGACGCGGGCGAGCGCGCCGGCCGAGACGCGGAGCCGGAGCTTCCGGTCCGGCAGGATGCAGTCGATCTCGCCGGCGGCGCGCGGCGCGCCGGGCGCCACGGCTCGACGGCGAACGACTCGCGGAGCCGCGCCTCGAGCGTCGCCGCGTCCATCGGCAGCGAGCCGCGGACGAGCCGGTGCGTCGGCAGGATCACGAGGCCGGGGTCGTGCATGTCGGCCAGGCAGGCGAGCACGTGCGGCGGCCCGCCTTCGTCGCGATAGCCGAGCGCCGTCTCGTACCGGTGATGGCCGTCGGCGATCAGGATCGACTCGGGCCGGAGCGTCTCCGCGACCGTCGCGATCGTCGCGGGGTCCGTGATGCGCCACACGCGGTGCGCCTCGCCGTTCGGCGCCGTCACGTCCTCGAGGGGCGCGGCCTCGGCGACGCGCGCGAAGACCTCGCGGAGCGGCACGCCGGCGCCCGCATAGAGCCCGAAGATCGGCGACAGATAGCCGCCGGTCGCGCGCAGCAGCGCCAGGCGGTCGGCCTTCGGGCCCGGGAACGTCCGCTCGTGCGGCCGCACGATGCCGCTCGCGAACGTCTCGAGCTGGAGGCGGCAGAGCACGCCTTCGCGCGTGCGCTCGCCGCCGCCGGGCAGCGCGAACGTCTGCCGGTAGAGGTAGAGCGCGGGCTCCGCGTCGCGCACGAGCACGCGCGACGCGACCCAGTACGCGAGCGCCCGCGCCGACGCCGCCGCGCGCGGCGTCTCGCGCGCGAGGATCAGCCGGACGACGTTGTAGTCGCTCCGGTCGTACGAGCGCCGACTGCTCGGCCTCCGAGATCACGTCGTACGGCGGCGCGATCACCTTCTCGAGCCCGCCCACGCGGGCGCCGTCGTATCGCACGGCCTGAAACGGGGTCACCACCGCCATCGTCTCGCTACTCCTCCGCCGCGCGGCGGATGCTCGCCGCGTCGATCCGTCCCTCGCGCAGGACCGTGAATGCGTCGCCGTCGATCTTCACGACCGTCGACGGCGCGCCGTCGCACCGCCCGCCGTCGACGTACGCGTCGACGTGCGCGCCGAAATACGCGCGCGCCTGCGTCGATCGTCTCCGCGGGCGCCGCTGCCCGGCGGGTTCGCCGACGGCGCGGTCACCGGCCGTCCGAGCGCCGCCACGAGGGCGCGCGCCGTCGCGTGGTCGGGCACGCGCACGCCGATCGTTCCGCTGCCGTGCCGTGAGCGCCGCGGGCAGGCCGTCGCGCGCCGGCAGCACGAGCGTGAGCGCGCCGGGCCAGAAGCCGTCCGCGAGCCGGCGCGCGAGCGGCGGCATCCGCGCGCGACCTGGCGTCACCATGCCGAGGTCGCTCGCGAGCACGAGGATCGGCTTGCCCTCCTCGCGGCCGCGCACCGCGACGGCCGCTCGACGGCTCCGGCCGACGCCGCGTCGGCGCCGAGGCCGTAGACCGACTCCGTCGGAAACACGACGAGCCCGCCTCGCGCCGAGCGCCGCCGCCGCCTCGTCCACCGCGACCATGTCCGGCTCATCGCCCTCCGCGCGCGAGCGCCGATGGCCGATGTCGCGGCGATGCTGCATGCCCGGCCACGAGATGCGGTCGCGACGCCGCGGTAGCGCCTCGTCGACGGCGCCGCGAATCGTGTCGCCGAGCGCCGTCACGCCGAGCACGCGGCCGCCGTCGATCGACCACGCGGCCGTCCGCACGCTTCGTGCCTGCGTGGAACACGACGCCGTCCGTCCAGTCGCGGAGCGCGTCGAGCCCGTCGATCGGGACGCCGGTCGTGGGCGTGCCCGGATAGCCTTCCGCCGCGAGCACGACGCACACCGCGGCGCGCGGGTCCCACGCGATCGTCGTGCCGGCGAGGCGCCCGTCGCACGTCCGCACCATCACGTCGGCCAGGTCGGACGCGAAGCGCGCGAGCAGCACCTGCGCCTCGGGATCGCCGAGGCGCACGTTGAACTCGAGCACGCTCGGCTTGCCGTCGCGGACCATGAGGCCGGCGTAGAGGATGCCGGTGTAGCGGATGCCGTCGCGCGCGAGGCCCTCGACGACCGGACGGATCACGTCGCGCATGACGATCGCTTCGAGCGCCGGCGTCGCGATCGGCGGCGGCGAGTACGCGCCCATGCCGCCGGTGTTCGGCCCGGTGTCGCCGTCGCCGATGCGCTTGTGGTCCTGCGAGCGCCGCGAGCGGCAGGATCGTCGTGCCGTCGGTCAGCGCCATGAACGAGAGCTCCTCGCCCTCGAGCAGCTCCTCGACGACGACGCGGCCGCCGGCGTCGCCGAAGACGCGCGCCCGCATCACCTGGTCGAGCGCGTCGAGCGCCTCGGCCTCGGTCCGCGCAGATGAAGACGCCCTTCCCTGCCGCGAGGCCGTCGGCCTTCACGACGCACGGCGCGCCGGTGCGCTTCACGTAGGCGGTTGCCTCGGCGTGGTCCGCGAACGCGCCGAACGCGGCGGTCGGCACGCCGAGCCGTGCGAGCAGGTCCTTCGTGAACGCCTTCGAGCCTTCGAGCTGCGCGCCGGCGGCCGTGGGCCCGAACGCGCGCAGGCCCGCGTCGCGGAAGCGGTCGACGATCCCGAGCGTCAGCGGCTTCTCCGGACCGACGACCGTCAGATCGATCGCGCGCTCCTTCGCGAAGCGCGCGAGGCCCGCCAGGTCGTCCGCCGCGATCGGCACACACTCGGCGACCTCGGCGATGCCCGCGTTGCCCGGCGCGCAGAACACGGCCTCGACCTGCGGGCTCTTGCCCAGCCGCCACGCGAGCGCGTGCTCGCGCCCGCCTCCACCGACGACGAGGACGCGCATCGTCTAGTGCCGGAAGTGCCGCACGCCCGTGAAGAGCATCGCGACGCCGCGCGCGTCGGCCGCCGTGATCACCTCGGGGTCGCGCGTCGACCCACCGGGCTGCACGAACGCGGTCGCGCCCGCGTTCGCGGCCTCTTCCAGACCGTCGGGGAACGGGAAGAACGCGTCGCTCGCGAGCGACGGAGCCCTGCGAGCGCGATCTTCTCGCGGGCGGCGCGGGCGACCGCGTTCCGGATCGCCTCGACGCGCGACGTCTGGCCGCCGCCGACCGCGAGCGTCCGGTTCTCGGCCGCGAAGACGATCGCGTTCGACTTGACGTGCTTGACCACCTTCCAGCCGAAGTCGGAGCGCCGCCAGCTCGCCGGCGTGGGCTGGCGCTTCGTCACGAGCTTCGCGGTGTCGAGCTCGTTGCCCGGGCGATCGGCGTCCTGCACGAGGAGCCCGTTCGCGACGCCCGCATCGTCGGCGCGTCGCGCCGCATGCGGTCGGGATGCCAGCGCACGCAGCCGGCGGTTCTTCTTCTTCTTCAGCAGCTCGAGCGCGTCGGGCGCGAACTCGGGCGCGATCAGCACCTCGGTGAAGAGCTCGTCGACCTTCCTGCGCGAGCGCCAGCGTCCAGGGCTTCGTGCAGATGATGACGCCGCCGAACGGCGACTCCGGGTCGGTCGCGAACGCGCGGTCCCACGCCTGCACCGGATCGCCGCCCGTACCGACGCCGCACGGCGTGTTGTGCTTCAGGATCGCGATCGCGGCGTCCGCGTCGCCGTGGAACTCCGAGCGCGAGCGCCATGGCCGCGTCGATGTCGACGACGTTGTTGTACGAGAGCTCCTTCCCGTGCAGCGGCTCGGCGACCTGCAGGAAGTCGCCGTAGAGCGCCGCCTGCTGGTGCGGGTTCTCGCCGTAGCGCATGTCGATCGCCTTCGTCCCGCCCCAGTGGAAGCGTCTGGCCGAAGCGGCCCTCGGCCGACGCGCCGAGGTAGTCGGCGATCATGCCGTCGTAGACCGGCGGTCGTGTGGAAGACCTTCTGCGCGAGGCGCCGGTTCGTCGCGACGCTGACCTCGCCGCCGGCCGACTGCGCAGCTCCGCCGCGACGCCCGCGTAGTCGGCGGGATCGACGATCACGGTCACGCGCTCGTGGTTCTTCGCCGCCGAGCGCAGCATCGACGGCCCGCCGATGTCGATGTTCTCGATCGCCTCCTCGAGCGTGACGCCCGGCTTCGCGACCGTCTGCGCGAACGGGTAGAGGTTCACGCACGACGAGGTCGATCGGCGCGATGCCGTGCTCGCGCATCGCGTTCATGTGCTCGGGCACGTCGCGGCGGCCGAGGAGCCCGCCGTGGATCTTCGGATGGAGCGTCTTCACGCGGCCGTCCATCATCTCGGGGAAGCCGGTGTAATCGCTCACCTGCGTGACGGCAATGCCGGCGTCGCGACGAGAGCTTCGCCGTCCCGCCCGTCGAGAGGATCTGCACGCCGTGCTTCGCGAGCACCTTCGCGAACTCGACCAGCCCCCGCTTGTCGCTGACGCTCACGAGCGCCCGCCCGATCTTAGGCATCGAACTCCTCCACGTAGACGCGCGGCACGCGCTTGCCGACGCTCGTCAACACCTCGTACGCGATCGTCTCGGTCCACTGGGCCATCTCGTCGGCCAAAATTGTTCCGACACCCGTCGCGCCCGCCTGCGACCCGACGACCACACCTCGTCGCCGGCCGCGACGCCGGGCACGTCGGTCACGTCGAGCATCGTGTGGTCCATGCACACGCGGCCGGCGATCGGCGCGCGCGCGCCCCGGACGAGCATCCAGCCGCGGTTCGACGCGAGCCGGTGCAGGCCGTCGGCGTAGCCGATCGGCAGCGTCGCGATGACGCTCGCGCGCGACGTGACGTACGTACCGCCGTAGCCGACCGCGCGGCCCGCCGGCACGCGGCGCACCTGCGCGACGGCGGTCTTGAAGCGCAGCGCCGGCCGGAGCGTCGCGCGCTCGGCGAGATGCGGCGCGGGCGAGCAGCCGTAGAGCATGAGGCCCGGCCGCACGAGCGTGAAGTGCGCGGGTGGCTGCGACATGACGGCGGCGCTGTTCGCCAGGTGCACGTGCGGCGGCGGCGCGCCGAGCGCGGCGAGCGCGACGACCGCTTCGTGAAACCGGGCGATCTGCGCCTGCGCGGGCGCGGTCTCGACGGCGTCGGCCGTCGCGAAATGCGAGATAGAGGCCGTCGAGCGTGACCCCTCGATGTCGCGGAGCGCGGCGGCGGCGGCCGCGACGTCGGCCAGGTCGAACCCGAGCCGCGTCATGCCGGTGTCGACCTTGAGATGCAGCCGCACGGTGCGGCCGCTCCGGCACGGCGGCGATCGCGTCGCGCCCGATCGAGCGACCACACGCCGGCGGCGAGGTCGTGCTGGGCGACGTCCGCTTCTCGCCCGGGAACACGCCGCCGAGCACCACGATCGGCGCCGTGATGCCCGCCGTCCGGAGCTCGACCGCTTCGGCGACGCTCGACGTGCCGAGCACCGCCGCGCCCGCGTCCAGGAATGCGCGCGCCGACGCGACGGCGCCGTGGCCGTAGCCATCGGCCTTCACGACCGCCATCACCCGCACCGCGTGGCCGACGAGCCGTTGCGCCTCGCGAAGGTTGTTGCGAAGCGCGCCGAGGCTCACCTCGGCGACCGTCGGTCTGCCGCGCGTCGACTGCATCGTGATTCGGGAGAAGCGCTCACATACCAACGCAGTCCCCCGTTGTCACCCTCGGGACGAGCCGATATCGTCCCGCTTTCGCGATGATGCAGGTCACCGTCCAAGTAACGGTCAACGACGAGCCGAAGCGTCTGCCCGCAGGCGCTACGGTAGCGGATCTGGTCGCGACGCTGGCCCTCGGCCCGCGCCGCGTCGCCGTCGAGGTGAATCGCGAGATCGTCACGCGGGCGACCTACGCGGCGACCGTGTTGCACGACGGCGACACGATCGAGATCATCCATTTCGTCGGAGGCGGGTGACGATGGCGCTCGACGATCCCTTCATACTGGCCGGCAAGACCTACCGCTCGCGGCTCATCACGGGCTCGGGCAAGTACCGCTCCTTCGAGGAGACGCGGCGCGCGACCGACGCTGCGGGCGCCGAGATCGTCACGGTCGCGGTGCGGCGCGTGAACATCACCGATCCGGGCAAGGAAAACCTGCTCGACCACCTGCCCCTCGACAAATTCACGATCCTGCCGAACACGGCCGGCTGCTACACCGCCGACGACGCCGTCCGCACGTGCCGCCTCGCGCGCGAGGCGGGCGTCGGCACGCTCGTGAAGCTCGAGGTGATCGGCGACGAGAAGACGCTCTTCCCCGACGTCACCGCGACGATCGAGGCCGCGAAGATCCTCGTGAAGGACGGCTTCCAGGTCCTGCCCTACGTCACCGACGATCCGGTCGCCTGCAAGAAGCTCGAGGACATCGGCTGCGCCGCCGTGATGCCGCTCGCCGCGCCGATCGGCTCGGGCCTCGGCATCCGGAACCCGTACAACCTCCGCATCATCATCGAGCAGAGCCACGTCCCGGTCATCGTCGACGCCGGCGTCGGCACGGCCTCGCACGCGGCCGAGGCGATGGAGCTCGGCTGCGACGCGATCCTCATGAACACCGCGATCGCCGGCGCGAAGGACCCGATCCTCATGGCGCAGGCGATGCGCGGCGCGGTCGAGGCCGGCCGCTGGGCGTTCCTCGCCGGCCGGATTCCGGCGAAGCTCTACGCGACGGCGTCGAGCCCGCTCGACGGCTTGATTCGTTGATAGCTGACGCGCACAATCAGTCCCCCGCGCGCGATCAGCGCGCAGCCGAGCGAAGCGAGCCCCGCACTCGGCTCGCTCGTCGGGCTGCGCGCGACGGCGCGAGGGTCAGGGTCCGACTCGTCGTTACTGCTCCTGACGCCCTGAACTTGCCGGCGGCGTTCACCGACGGCGTCGCGAACGTCGCGCCGAAGCACTCGCCGCTGGTGTTCACGAGCTGTGCCGTCACCGGCGTCGCGAGCACGGGCGTCGGCGGAGCCACGTTCGCGCCCTTCGCCTTGAGCACGACCTTGGCGGGACGGCCGGGGTACCCCTGGAGCTGCCCCAGCACGAAGCCGTCGTTCGCGCCGGTCTTGTCCTTGTAGAGGTACTTGTAGCCCTTGAGCGACCAGAGCGAGGTCGCGGGGATCGCCCCCTGGTACACCAGCGGCGGCGCGGAGCCGGGACCGGCGAACACGCACAGCCGGTAGCTCGTGAACGTCGACGGGAGGCCGAAGGCCGTGAAGTCGAGGATGACGCCCTTCGTCCACTTGAACTCGAGCTTGTCGCGCGTCGGATCGGCGTCGTCGTGGATGGTGAGCTTGGCCTTCCGCGGCGCCGACGGCGCGCGACAGACCGAGCGCGGGCCGCCGAGGCTGCACGTCCCCGCGCCGTCGCACGTGTCGCTGGTGCAGACGTTGCCGTCGAACTCGCACCCGCCGCCCGACGGTACGAGCGCGCAGCCCGGCGTGCAGCAGTCGAGCGCGCCGGTGTTGCCGTCGTCGCACTGCTCGGGGGCGTCGATCACGCCGTTGCCGCAGGTGCCGCCGAGCCGCGCGATGAAGAACTTGAGCTCCTCGTCCGACTGGACCGACCACCCGGCGACGACGAGCTTCCCGTCCGCCTGTCGCGCAATGCCGACAGCCAACGTCTGGTCGTCGCCGAGCTGCAGCGCCACGCCACCGCCCGGTGCGAACGTCGCATCGGGCTGACCGGCGGCGTCGAGCCGGACGACGGCCATGTCGTCGTGGTTGTCCGCGAAGTCGCCGCGCTGGGCGTACCCGGCAAGCACGACCTTGCCGTCGGGCTGCAGCACCATGTCGAAACCGAGGTCGAAGCCCGGGACGAGATCGACCACCGCTTTGCCGCCGACGCCGAACGCGCCGTCCGGCGAGCCGGTGGGCAGGTATTGCGCCGCCGCGAACCGGCCGCCGTGATGTCCGCCGGCCACGATCCGGCCGTCGGGCCGGATGGCCACCGCGTTCGCGATGTCGGTGTCGAACGCGAAGTCCGTCACGACGTTTCCGCTCGCGCCGAAGCCCGTATCGATGGTCCCGTCCGCCAGGTACCGCACGACGACGAACGCGCCGTTGCCGGGCGCGACGCCCACCTCCCCGGCGACGACGATCTTTCCGTCCGGCTGGAGCGCGACCGACAGCGCGATCGATGGGCCGGCGGGCAGCACCGTCTGCACGGCGCCTCCGCACGCCGAATCCGACATCCAGGAGACCGGTCGACAGGTAGCGGACGACGACGATGCGCGCCTGGGTGCTCTGCACGCTGTAGCCCACCACGACGATCTTGCCGTCCGGCTGGATGGCGACGCCCTGCGCCGCATCGAAGTCCGGCCCGAAGTTCGTCTTCACGATGCCGCCGACGCCGAACGTCGCGTCCGGGCGTCCCGCCCGTGTCGTAGCGAACGGTCAGGAACCTCGTGTCCGCCTCGGCGTATCCCACGACGACGAGCTTCCCGTCGGCCTGTTGCGCGATTGCGTTCACTGATCCACCGCCGACGTCGGTCGTGACGATCCCGCCCGTGCCGAAACCGGCATCGAGCGCGCCCGTCGAGGTCGCGCGAACCAGGGCAACCTTGCCGTCCGCGAAGCCCGCCGCGACGATCGCGCCGTCGGACTGCACGAGCACGTCCTGCGCGGCGTCGACGCCGCCCGGCACCACGTCGACGACGGTCTGGCCGAACGTGCCGAACGTCGGATCGAGGTTCGCGTCGGCGGCACGGGCGCGCGACGGAATGAACGGGACGAGGACGGCGAGCGCGAGCACGGATGCGAAGCGCATGGTTCCCCAGTGCCTTGGCCGCTAGCACCGTGGCTGCAGAGCTGTCAACGAAAATCGCGAAGGAAACTAGCCGACGCGACGCGCCGTGCTCGTGCATCGCCGCCCCGAGCATAGACACCTCGCGGGCCGCGCTGATTCAACGGTGCCGGGCCCGTGCTACGCCCTCCCCATGAGCTCGACCGATCGCATCGACACCCGCGTCTCGCGCCTGCTCGGCGTCCGCTACCCGATCGTGCAGGCGCCGATGGGCTGGATCGCGCGCGCGCAGCTCGCGTCCGCCGTCTCGAACGCGGGCGGGCTCGGCATCATCGAGACGTCGTCGGGCGAGCTCGACGTCGTGAAGGACGAGATCCGCAAGATGCGCGATCTCACCGACGCAGCCGTTCGGCGTGAACATCGCGCAGCTCTTCGTGCGCGATCCCGGCATCGTCGACTTCGTCGTCGCGCAGGGCGTGAAGTTCGTCACGACGTCCGCCGGCGATCCGCGCAAGTACACCGAAGCAGCTCAAGGCGGCGGGCCTCACCGTGTTCCACGTCGTGCCGTCGCTCGACGCGGCGTTGAAGGCGATCGACGCGGGCGTCGACGGGCTCGTCGTCGAGGGCGGCGAAGGCGGCGGCTTCAAGAACCCGCGCGACGTCGCGACGATGGTGCTGCTGCCGCTCGTCTGCTCGAAGGTGACGGTGCCGGTGATCGCGGCCGGCGGCATCTGCGACGGGCCGAGCATGGCGGCCGCGTTCGCGCTCGGCGCCGAGGGCGTGCAGATGGGCTCGCGCATGGTGTCGGCCGCCGAGTCGCCGGTGCACGCGAACTGGAAGAACGCGATCGTCGCCGCGAAGGAGACCGACACCGTCTTCCTGAACCGCTTCAGCCGTCCCGGCTGCGCGCGCTCCGCACGCAGACGATCCGAGCAGCTCGAGCGCGAGGAGCACGTCGGCTTCGACGTCTTCGGCCGCGCGATGGACCTCTACTTCGGCGGCGACATGGAAGCGCGCGATCGCGCTCGGCGGCCAGGTCGTCGGCCGCATCGACGAGGTGAAGCCCGTCGCGCAGATCCTCGACGAGACGGTCGCGGGCTTCCGCGCGACGATCAGCCGGCTCGCGCCGCAGGCGCAGGGCGCGGCGTAGCCTTCGGCGCGTCGCGACAGTCCGGCTCCATCTCGGCGCCGCTCACGACCGGCCCCACGTCGCCCGTGATGAGCCGCGCGCCGCGGTCGTACGTGACGTACGTCCACGCCCACGAGAACATCACGAGGGCCCGGCTCCGGAACCCGATCAGCAGGAAGATGTGGACGAAGAGCCACACGAGCCACGCGGGCAGCCCCGAGAGCTTCACCCGGCCGAAGTTGGCGACGGCCGCCGCCCGCCCGATCGTCGCGAGCGTGCCCTTGTCGACGTAGTGGAACGGCTCCATCGGCTCGCCGCGGATCGCCCGGAGCACGTTCGTCGCCGCGTGCGGTCCTTCCTGCACGGCCACCGCCGCGAGCCCCGTGACGGGCTTCCCATCCTGCTCGAGGATCGCGAGGTCGCCGATCACGAAGACCTCGGGATGCCCGGGGATCGTGAGGTCGCGCTCGACCTTCACGCGGCCCGCGCTTGTCGAGCGGCGCGCCGAGCGAGCGCGCGAGAGGCGACGCCGCGACGCCGGCCGCCCAGAGCACCGTCCGTGCCTGGACTGCGTTCCTGCCCGAGCGTGACGCCGTGCTCGTCGATCCCGGTCACCATCGTGCTCGTGCGTACGTCCACGCCGAGCCGCTGGAGCTGCGTGGCGGCCTTCGCCGACAGCTCCTCGGGGAATGCGTTCAGCACGCGCGGCAATCCTCGACGAGCACGACCTTGGCCTCGCTCGGGTCGATCGAACGGAAGTCGTCCTTCAGCGCGTGGCGGGCGATCTCGGCGAGCGCGCCCGCGAGCTCGACGCCGGTCGGGCCGGCACCCACGACGACGAACGTGAGGCAGGCGCGTCGCACGGCCGGATCGGTCGCGCGCTCCGCCGCCTCGTACGCGAGCAGCACGCGCCGGCGCATCTCGAGCGCGTCCTCGATGCTCTTGAGGCCCGGCGCCACGCGTTCGTACTCGTCGTGCCCGAAGTACGCGTGCGTCGCGCCCGTCGCGACGATCAGGTAGTCGTACGACATCGATCCGTCGGCGAGCGTTACGCAGCGGCGGTCGACGTCGATGCCCGTCGCCTCGGCGAGGAGCACACGCGTGTTCTGCCTGTCGGCGCAGCACCTTGCGGATCGGCGCCGCGATGTCGGACGGGCTCAGCGCCGCCGTCGCCACCTGGTACAGCAGCGGCTGGAACAGGTGGTAGTTCCGGCGATCGAGCACGACGACCTCGACCGGGCGCGCGACGGAGTGCCTTCGCGCGCGTAGAGGCCGCCGAAGCCGCCGCCGATGATCACGACGCGCGGGGGTCGGGTCGTCGCCATGCGGGCATGCCAGCAGCCGGGCCGGCTGCCGGAAGGCCCGATTTCAGGCGAGCCCGTCGACGAACTCGTGCATGGCGGCGCTCACTTCGTCGGGCTTCTGGAGGTTCACGACGTGTCCCGCCCCGGGCAACGACGACCAGGCGCGCCTGGGGCAGCGCCGCCGCGAGCGCATCGGAGGCGCGGCGCGACGGGGCGTCCTCCGAGCCAACCACGATCAGCGTCGGCGCAACGCAGCGTCGCCAGCTCACTCGCGCATCGCCGCAACGGGCTGCTGCTGCGCGATCACGCCGCGGAGCGTGAGGGCGAGCCCGTGCGGCGGATGCTCGAGGAAGCCCTGCTGCACGAAGTGCACGGCGTTCGGATCGAGCCGCGTCGACGGCCCCCACACGTAGACGTCGCCCGCCGCCGCCGAGGCCGTCGCGCTCGATCGTCTCCGCGAAGCGGAGGCGCCTTCGCCGCGAACCCCTCGGGATCGTCCGCGCCCGCCGGGAACGCGCACAGCACGAGGCCGCGCACGCGCGCGGGATGCGCGAGCGCAAAGCGGAGCGCCGTGCCCGCGCCCATCGAGAGCCCGCCCACGACCGCCGTCCCTTCGCCGGCGCCGTCGAGCACGCGGGCCATGTCGCCGACGAACGCCGCGGGCGTGTAGTCCGACGCATCGCGCGGTGCGTCGCTTCGCCCATGACCGCGCGCGTCGTAGCGGATCACGCGGTAGCGGTCCTTCAACGCGCGCATCTGCGGACCGAAGTTGCGCGCGCTGCCGCCGAGGCCGTGCGCGAGCACGATCGCGGGACCGGCACCGTCGATGTCGACGTGCAGGCGGGGGACTGCATCTGCGTCGGTTATTGACGCTCGCGCCCCGATCGTCCACAGGGCTTCGTCGTGAGGCTCGCCCGGCTCGCCGCCCCCTGGACCGTCGTGTGCCTGCTGGGGCTCGCCGCCGGCTGCGCGGGACCAAACCTGATCCGCTTCGAGCTACGCACCGGAGGGACCGGCCGACACGTGGATCGTCGCACGCGACCCAGCCGTCGCGCGCGCGGTGACGGCGCCCACCGCTCCCGCGCTGGTCGCGAAGCTCGACGCCGCGAGCGGCGTGTCGACCGTGCTGCCGGCCGACACGACGCGCGTCGCGGTGACGGCAGTCGGCCCGATCGCGAGCATCGACCGCACGAAGGCGCACACGGTGCCCGCGGGCGCGCACGACCTCGCCGTGTCGTTCACGCCGGCCGCGACGCCGCCGCGCCAGGACTACGTCGTGCACGTCGGCGGCCGCGCGCTCACGATCCTCGTCGCGCGAGCGTCTCGGAAGCGCAGGACCTCGCGCGCACGCAGCCGAACGCGCACGTCGTGCCGACGGACGCGGCGGGCGTCGTGACCGTTCCAATCGGCGCCGTGTCCGCGCGCTCGGTCGACCTTCGCGTCGAGACGACCGGCCTCCTGCCGTGGCGCGAGGGCGCGTACGAGCTCGTCGTGCCGCGCGTGCCCGACGGCGACGTCGGGCTCACGGCCGAGGTCTTCGGGCCGGGGCCGATCGTCGTCGTCAGCAGTCCGTCGCACGCGATCGACGCGAAGCCCGTCTCGCTGGAGCATCTCCGCGTCGGCCTGCGCGATCCGCAGACGCTGCACGACGCCGACTTCGTGCTCCGCTACCGGGTCGACCCCGACGATCGGCCGGGCGCGCTCGTCGTCGTCGGCGACGGCACGAGCGACGTCGTCGGCATCGTCATGCATCCCGTCGAGGACGGCCACGAGCCGGTCGCCGTCTCCGACGTGTCGATCGATTGGAACGGCGCCGCCGTGACCCAAGTGCGGCCCGATCCCGTCGGCAAGCTACCGGCGGGCACGCCGCTCGTCGTGCTGGCCCGCGCGCAGGGCGACGTCCGCGGGCCCGTGACGGTGCGCGCGCGCTGCGGCCGGGAGGTGCGCGCGATCACCATCGACGCGACGACGCGATCCCCGCGCCCGACCTGCGTGCGCTGGCGCTACTCTGGGCCCGCGCCGGTCGCGGCGACCGTCGTCGCCCATCGCTGACGACGCGGGCGCCGCCGCACGCGGCGGCATCGGGAAGAACTCGCTCGTGCGCGCGACGTACGCCTCGTAGCCCGGTCGGTTTTCCGGAGCGTCTTCTCGAGCAGCGGGACGCCCGAGACGCGGAGCAGCAGCGCGGTCATCACGCCGGGCCCGATGAACGTCCACCAGCCGTTGCCGGTCGCGCTCGCGAACAGCCAAAAGCCCCACCACACGCAGCAGTCGCCGAAGTAGTTCGGATGGCGCGTGAACCGCCAGAGCCCCGTGTCGAGCACCTTCCCCGCGTTCGCCGGATTCGCCTTGAACTCGACGAGCTGGAGGTCGCCCATCGCTTCGAACGCGAGCCCCACGGCCCAGAGCACGAAGCCCAGGAAGTCGAGGACGCCGAGGTCCGCGTCCGACGGCGTCGTGACGGCCCACTGTACCGGCCATGAGACGACCCACATGACCGCCGCCTGGAACAGGAAGACCTTGAACAGGCTCATGATCCAGAACTCGTCGCCGTGCAGGCGGCGCATGGCCGCATAGCGGAAGTCCTCGCCGGGCGACTCGCGCTTGCGCCACCAGAGATACGCGCCGAGCCCGGAACCCCCACATCGCGACGAGCGTGGTCACGAGGAAGCGCCGCGGATCGGTGCCGGCGCCGGTGGCGAAGGCGACGGCCGCGATGATGGCGAAACCCGGGCCCCAGTAGACGTCGACGATGCTCGCGTCGCGCCGCTGCACGCTCCACCACCAGAGCGCACCGAAGGCGAGGAACGTGACGAAGAACGTGGCGGTGAAGGGACTCAACGATGCTCCGGTCGCGGCGCAGGATAGCGACGGCGGCGCGGGGGTCAACGTGAGGTCGCGAATCCGTCGAGGACGTCCGCAGGCGCCGTGCTCGACCGGAGTCTTCAATCGACAACCCTGGAAGGTTGACCGAGCACTCCAATATCAGCCGCGCGCTCTCCCTTGCCCCGACGTCCCCGGCTCGCGCGGTAGCATTACTCGCGGACTACTTTGGAGGGGTCAGGTCATACGGGCCGGCTTGTAGGCGCGTGTTGAGAGGCGACGTTTTCGACGCCCACCAACGACGACGTCCAACAATTCCGCGCACGTTCGGAGCGACGGTGCTGGCGCCGGGCTTCGATATGGCGCAGTATCGACGCGCTCGCACGAAGCGACACGAAGAGATCACACGATGCATCGCCCCACCATCCTCGCGCTCGTCGCGTGCCTCACGTGGACGTCGGGTGCGTACGCCGTCACGCTCGCCGAGCTGACGGGCAAGCGGAGTCTCATCGTGGGACCGCTCGTGCTCTCCAACTTCCGTGTGGCTGAGTCCGTCGGCTTCGGTCCCGAGGCAATCGCCGTCGAGGCCGAAGCGTTTCTCAACGAGGCCGGCACCCCCCTGCTCGGCGTCCGCTTCTCCTCCCGCATCGTCCTGAGCTCCGACGTCGATGGCCCCAAGGACGTTGCCTACGACCTCGGCTTCGACGTGACGCTGACGGACCCGGACTTCGTGCTCGAGGGCATGACGCACGCGACGGTCGGCAACGCCGAGGAAGTGGCACTGATGTCCAACGTGACCATCGCGCTACCGCCCGACGTGAGCGAGATCACCGACACCACGCCATTCACCCCGCAACGAAGCGCCCTCGCGGGGCTGACCGGTTCAGAATTTCCATGGACCTCCGACGTCTCCGAGCTCTTCGCGCGGGCGTCCCGCGTTCACGTCGAGCAGACGGTTCGCATGATGGTCGGGGATCGCAGTGATCCCGGTTCGGCACGCCTGAACCATTTCGACGTCCTGTTCTGGCTGGCGCCGAGTCGCTGAGCGCATTCGCTCGCCCGAGCGGGGTTGAGGTCGATCCCGTTTCGGCGTTCGCGGATCGACGAGCGCCTCAACCCACGTGCGCTTGCGGGGCGGTGGTTCCACCGCCACCGGGCGCGCCTCGATGCGTGAGGCGTCGCGTAGGAGACCGAGCTTCTTGACCAAGGCCGCGAGCGCATCTCGCTATCCGCGACGATGCGCGCGGCGGAGCCAAGCGCGGTAACGAACTCGGCGAGAATTTCGGCGGACGTGCGTGGCGCCGATGGAAGCGGACGCCGCGAGCTGCGGCGAGTGTCCCGCCGCTTGTGTGCGCGCCGCCGTGCCCGCCATCGCCGCTCCCTTCCCCACGCGGCTCGCGTGCAGTCCGCTCGCTTCACAGAGTCACGGCGTGAGGCGCGGGGAGGCACCGCGCCCTCCGGGTCTCGTGTCCCGTGCCGTGCGTGCCAGACGACAGCCGATCGGCGACGCATTGGCGAGGCACGTGATCTGCGACTCCTGGCCGAGCGAAGTGTACGCGACCCCGGGCTATCGACAGGCAGTAGCCTGCCGCCGCCGCTGACAGTTCCTGCGTAACCCCGACAAGTATAGCTGCCAGATAGCGTGGCGCCGTTCGGGGGAGGCCTCACGAAGTCGCATGCCCAGACTGGGATCGGTGAAGCCGCCCATATCTTCTGCTGTAGCCTGTGAAGTTGGCGCCGATGAGACTTGCTTGGAGACTGGCTCCGGGTGCGATGCAGCCCCCCGAACTGGATCGGCAAGACCAGCCGCCGACCGGGAGTTCCATTCGCATCCGGGACAGAGTGAGGCGACAAATTCGGCGAGGCCCGTCCCATGCCGGACATCGTGCCCGTCCAGACGGCAGATCCACCCGTGGGGCGGAGTCGGCCCGCACGCAGGATGCTGCGGACGCAGGTGGTGTACACACCTCGGGGCCCGCGCTGCGGCAGGGTCACCGGGCCGCGCGTTTGCAGAGTCGAAACTCACGGCGGGTTGTTGTTCTCGGCGCAGACAGGAGCCTAACATCGATGGGCCCGCACCCCGAAATCGGCAAAGGCGTCGAAGCGACTGCGCGGCCGCGTCTTGTGCGAGCAGCCCGACCAAGCCGATGCTGACGAGCGAGCGGTGGTGAAGCCACGCCGTTGTTACAAAGTCATGCGCCCGCATGAGCGCAAGGAGGCGTGCCAAAATTCTACCCGCGCGGGTTGCGTGGAACTTCCGGGCCGACCAGATGCCGGACCTGCAGCGTCTGGATACGGTGGATCGTTCGGTACCAGCACGGGTGGGCCGATTCCCTAACAAATCGAGCCCGCCGACGGTGGCATCGCGCTGCCTGTACGAGGTATGCCTTACGCTCTCGCTTTTGGGCCTGCTCACGTTTTTCGGGCTTCTCTGCTTGTCGTCCGCTCTGGCGACCGAATCGGTGCTCCCCATCCGCGTCGCCGGTCAGCGGCGCGGGAAGCGCCCACGGTGATCCTCGCGCGCGCGCCAACACTCGCTTCCTGACGAGAGGAATGCTCTGACCGCGAGACGGCGGTGATTCCAGGGTTCCCGGCTCAATTCCGGGCCCGCGTAGCCGTCAGAGCTCCATCTCGCGCACGTCGGGCGCGACGCGGCAGGGATGCGGCCGTGACCTGGCGCGACCTCGTCGACGCGTCACGCCGGGCGCGACCTCGCGCAGCACGAAGCCGTCCGCGCTCGACGTCGATCGACCGCGAGGTCGGTCACGACCGTCCGCACGCAGCGCGCGCGCCGTCAGCGGATAGGTGCACGCGGTCGACGAGCTTCGGCTCGCCGTCGCGCGTCAGGTGGAACATCACGACGACGATGCGCGCCGGCGCCCGCGCGCGAGGTCCATCGCGCCGCCGATGCCGCCGACGCCGGTCGGCGGGCACGTTCCAGTTCGCGAGGTCGCCGTCCGGCGAGACCTGGAAGCCGCCGAGCACGATCGGTCCGACGCCGTCCGCTGCGCGCCATCGCGAACGCGCTCGCGGAGTCGAGTGAAGCTCGCGCCGGGCAGCCGGCGCACGAGCTGGCCGCTCGCGTTGTAGCGGTGGATGTCGTGGCCTCGTCCCGCCGGCGAGCGGCGCCGAAGCCGAGCATGCCGTTCTCGGAGTGGAGCGTGATCGCCTGCGCCGGCTCGAGGTGATCGGACGACGAGCGTCGGCAGGCCGTGCCGAGGTTCACGTACTCGCCCGGGCGCAGCAGCCGCGCGACCCTGCGCGCCATCAGGTCGGGCGGGAGGCCGCGCGGGCCGACTCGTCGCTCGCGCGCCTCCAGGTCCCACTGCTGCCGCAGCGGCGCGCGAGGCGCGCGCAGCGTCGCGGACGTCGAGCGGCTGCTCGCGTCCGCACGACGCCGGTCGACGAAGATGCCCGGGCGTCACGGACCGCCTCGGGATCGAGCGCGCCCGGCTCGACGATCTCGTCGACCTCGGCGATCGTCGTGCGCGCCGCCGGTCGCGATCACCGGGTTGAAGTTCCGCGAGCCGCGCGGTAGATGAGGTTGCCGTGCGCGGTCGGCGCGATGCGCGCGGACGAGCGCGACGTCGGCGCGGATCGCCGCGCTCGAGCACGTAGCGCCGGCCGTCGAACTCGCGCACCTCCTTGCCGGCGCGCGGCCTCCGGTGCCGACGCCGGTCGGCGTGTAGAACGCGGCGAGCCCGGCGCCGCCCGCGCGCACGCGCTCGACGAGCGTTCCCTGCGGCACGAGCTCGAGCGCGATCCGCCCGGCCTTGATGCCGTCGCCCATCGGCGCGGCGCTGCGTCGGGTGAGACGGCGAAGCTCGCGACGAGCTTGCGCACGAGGCCGCGCTCGGCGAGCAGCTGCGGCGAGAGCGGACCGACGCCCGGGCGTGTTCGCGATCGATCGTGAGCCCGCGCGGCCCGCGGTCGCGCAGAGCGCCAGGATGCAGCTCGCGGCCCAGCCCTGGATGACGCCGAAGCCGCCGAGCAGCAGCGTCGCGCCGTCGGCCACGTCCGGCGACGGCGGCGGCGGCGCTCGCGACGACCTTGTCCATGGCGGTGCAGATACGGCCGGCGCCCGACGCGTTGCAAGCCCGGCGGCGTCGTGGCGCGCGCGCTGCGAGCTGCGCTAGCAGGACTGCGCGCGTCATGCGCGTCGCAGCCCGAGTCTGCTGATCGTGCCTCGCGGCCGTCGCGCCCGGCGCCTCGTCGTCAGCGCTGATCGCAGCGTGCGTCACGCGTCCTGACGGCCGCGCTGGTGCCGGCGCGCTCGTGGCATTCCTCTGAGCGCTCGCCGCGACGCTCGTCGCGTCGCGCGCTGAACGACTGCCGCGCTCGCGTACGATGCGCCGCGGCGGTCGTGGGCGCTACGCTCGCCGACACCCTCGTGCCGGCGCTCATCGGCCCGGCGCGTCGAGGAGCTCGTCAAGGCGGCGGCTTCTGTCGCCGTCGCGCTTGTCGCGCGCGCGCGCGTCTCGCGGTGTCATCGGCGCGCTGTCGCGGCTCGGCGCGCTCATCGGCTCTCGGCTTCGCCGTGACCGAGAACGTCGGCTACTACCTCGCTCGCCGCCGTACAGGGCGGCTACGACGGGCCTCGGCCGGGCGATCTACCTGCGCGGCGTCGTGCAGAAGCGCTGAACCACGCCGTCTCCACGGCGGCCGACCGGCGCGGCGATCGGCTGGGCCGGCGCGCGCGCGCTCCCGCGGGCCGCGCATGCCGCGACGGTCGTCGCTCGGGCGTTCGCGGCGATCGTCGTCGCTGCACGCGACTCTGGAACGGCGATCGCTCTCGCACCGCGATCACGGCCGTGCTCTGCAACGCGCCGGCCGGCGGCACCGCCTGCGCCGCCGCGCCCGACACGAGCGACCTGCTGCTCGGCGTGCCCGCGCTGGAGGCCGCTTCCTCATTCCGAGCGCGGTCGCGCTCCGTCGCGTACTGCCCGTCGCGCCAGCGCGCCGTCGAGCGGCTGTCGGACGTCGGCCGGCGCTCGAGCGCCGCGAGCCGCTTCTCGAGCACCGCCACGCCGCCGCGCGAGCGCTCCGACTTCGGTCTGACTCGCGGCGCGGAAACTGGCTTCAGCGACGACGTTCGACGCTTTCGCGAGCTGGCGCTCGACCGCGCCGACCACGAGCGCCCCGCGCGCTTCGAGGCCCTTCACCGCGGCGTCGGCGCGCTTGCGGACGTCGCGCTCGAGCTGCCGGACGTCGGCGGCGAGCTCGGCCGGCCTCTTGAAGACGAACGCCTGCACGTCGCGACCGAACGTCCCGCGAGACGTCTGCTCTCGCGGCGCGCCAGCGTGATGACGGGCCGCACGTCGACGAACGGACCGAGATCGACTGGTTGCCATCCTCTACCCCCTCCACGTGCCAGGTCAGCCCTATAGCAAGAATCAGGCCAGGCGCTGGTCACGGGCCTGCCCGGCTGTCCGGACTCGACGACCCACCGACTTTCTTGGCCGGCTCGCTCACGAGCAGCGTGCCCTGCGCGACGCAGACGAGCTGGTCTCCGCTTCGAGACCTCGACCTGCACGACCGCGGTCCGCCGTCCGAGCGCCACGACCGTCGACTCGGCGCGCAGCTCGCCGCGCCGGCGAACACCGGCGCCAGGTAGTTGAGCTTGAACTCGGTCGTCGCCGCCCACTGGCCGCGCGGCATCAGCGGATACAGGACGCAGCCGAGCACGTGATCGACGAGCCCGGCCATGACGCCGCCGTGCAGCGTCTTGAACGGCGTGAGCAGCTCGTCGCGGACTGCCAGTCGTCGGCCACCAGCCGGCCCGCGCGTCATCTCGACGAACCGGATGCCGAGGTACGCCGGCAGGCCCGTCACGACGCTGTTCGCGACGATCATGCGCGTCGAAGTGCCGATACGCTGCGTCGCAGTGCGCTGAACGCTCGTCTGACGCGGCATGCGCTCGTGTTAGCGCGGCCTCGCGCACGCGCGTCAACACGCGCTCGCGCGACGGCGCTGCCCGCCCTGAGTCGAGGCGCGCGACGGCTCGATTCGGCGGTCGTCGCGCCCACGCGTCACGACGAACGTCGTCCCGACGCCGAGCGTGACTCGTCACCTCGACCGTGCCCGTCGAGCGCGTCGCACGAAGCGGCGGACGATGTGCAGGCCGAGCCCGACCCCGCCGCCACCCGTGCCGGGCACCTGCCGGAACATCTCGAACACGTAGGGCATCGCGTCGTCCGGGATGCCGACGCCCGGTGTCAGCGCACCGTGAACGCGACGCCGCCGCCCGCCGTGCGGCGCCGCCAGTCACCGACGCCGCGCCCGCGGCGGTGAACTTGGCGCGTTGTGGATCGAGGTTCCGGAGGATCGTCTTCAGCTTGCCGCGATCGGTCGACGAGCGCGTGCCGAGGCCCTGGCGGCCGCGATCGACGCGGACGGCGACGTCCAGGCCGCGCCACGCGGCGGGCAGCTGCTCGATCAGCTCGGTCAGCAGCTCGCGGCGACGTCGACCGGCGCGCGCGTCGATCGGCAGCCGCCCCGCCTCGAGCCGGTTCAGGTCGAGGAGCGCCGTGATCATCTCGAGGAGCGTCACCGCCTGGCGGTGCGTCCGGTCGAGCGCCGCCGCCTGCTCGTCGCGTGACTCGCGCCCGAGCTCGCCGTCGCGCAGCATCTCGGCGTAGCCGATGATGACGTTCAGCGGCGAGCGCAGCTCGTGCGAGACGGCGCCCACGAACTCGGACTTGAGCTCCGCCGCGAGGCGGAGCTCGAGAGGAGCCGCGCGTTGTGCAGCACCGTCGCGGCGTGCTCGCGACGCCCGCGATCCAGCCGGCGCGCGGCTGCCGGCGCTTCGGACTCTGCCGGTCGTAGCCGACGGCGAGGAAGCCCGTGCAGCACGTCGCCGCGATGGAGGCCGGCCACGCAGCACCGTCCCCGAGCGTGCGCCCGCCGGTGAGCACGGCCGGGCACGCGGCGCCGCGCTCGGCGCTCGAGCGCACGACGATCGGCGCGTCGCGCAGGCGAGCCGCGCGAGCTCGACCATCCGCTGCAGCAGGAAGTCGACGCGTCCGAGCTCGTCGAGCGGGATCTCGAGATCCGTCGCGCCGGCGATCCGGAACGTGCCGCGCTCGGATCGGCGAGGAACGTCGCGCCCCAGTCGGCGCCTGGCAGGTACTCGCTCATCGATGCGCGTGACGCGCGTCATGAGCTCGGTCGCGTCGAGCGTCGTCGAGAGCGTGCGCGCGATCTCGACGAGCGTCGCGCGACGTGCGCGCCTCGGTCGGCGAGGTCGCGCCGATGCTCACTCGAGGCGCGGCAGCGGCGCGCGGCCAGGTGCCGGTTCTTCTCCTCGAGGTGGCCGCCGTAGAAGAAGCACTGCTGCGCCACGAGGAAGAGGAGCACCGGCGGGATCGCGCCCTCGAGCGACAGGAGCACGTCGACGGACGCGCCGCGCTCAAGCCGCCAGGCAGCGCTCAGGTGCGCGATCGACGCGACGGCCGCGGTGGCGAGGCCGCCCGGCATCGTCACGAGGCACACCGGCGTGATCGACGAGGCACGTAGAGGCTCCGGAAAGGCAGCGCGGGCAGCCCGGTCGCGCCGACTCACGAGCGCCGACCGTCACGATCGCGAGGTCGAACGCCGTCTGCGCCGGCGAAGAGCACGCGCCGGATGCGCGGCTCGCAGCTGCCAGCGCAGCCCGATGACCGACCCGCGACCGGCGACGCGCAGATGGCGAGCACGGGCCGGCAGCGCGGAACGTGCCGGGATGCAAGGCCTCGAGCACGGTGACGGCCACCGCGACGCCGGCCGCCGCGCGGATGCGCGACAGGTTCAGCCAGCGGTTGAACGTCCCGAGATCGCGCGGCAGGCGCCGCCGACGGCTCAGCGCCTGGCGCTCCAGGTGCCATCCAGGCGGCGAGTGAGCAGGCCGGTGCCATGAGGTCGCGCGCCCGATCACGCGGCACTGGACTGGCGAGCGTCGAAGCAGTGACGCGCCACACCTGCGACGTCGCACGGCGCTCAGCTCGGGCGCACAGCGCGAGAGCGCGAAGCGCGCCGTAGCCGACGACGCGCTCGCGATCGCCGGCCGTGTCGCCGGAGCTGCGCAGGTCGAGCTGTCGGACGTCGAGGCACGCCGGCGCGCCGCGGCGCAGGAGAGCCGCGGATCGGACGCGCGCCGCACGCGTCGTCGTCCGCGATCGCCGTCGGCGTCGCCGGCCGACGATCGCGGCCGCGGTCCGCGCGTCGCGCGCGCGCGCCGTCGCGTAGTCGTGGTAGTGGCTCAGATCGCTGCTCACGACGACGAGCGTCTCGGGCCGCCCCACACGAGATCGAGCACCCGCCGCCACCGTCGTCGGGCGCGCGTCGCCGACCGCGAGCGGCAGCAGCGTGAACCGGCCGAGCGTCGCGCAGGCAGGAACGGAGCTGCACCTCGAGCGAGTGCTCGCGCCGCGTGCGCGCGGTCGTCGACGCACGACGCGCGGGGATGCACGAGCACGCGCGGCGGAGCTGCGTCGTCGACCGCGCACGGCGCCGAGCGGCGTCGCGAACGCGTCGGCGCCGCGCACCGCGACGCCGTCGACCCAGGCGCGGTGGGCGGGACCGATCAGGACGACGCGCGCGACGCGACCGCGCAGACGGCGGAGGCGCGCGTAGGCGACGCCGGCGGTCGGACCCGGAGTACGATAGCCCGCGTGCGGCGCGATGAGCGCCTTCGGCGGCGGCTCGTCCGCCGGCGACCGGACGTCGAGCGCGTCGCCGACCGTCGCCGCGAGCTCGCGGGCGTCGTCGGGATAGAAGAGCCGCGACGGCCGGCCGCGTCGAGCTCACGCCGCGTCTCCATCTGCGGTTCTGTCACGCGGCCGCCTCGTCGAGTCGGCCGAGACGCACCGGCAGCCGGCGCGCAGCGCCCCACGCCCAGGCGGCCCGTCGAAGCGACCCGCGCAGGCGTGCCGCACCGAGGCAGCGGCCGTCGTCGTCAGGTCCGCCAGCGCCGAGCACGTACCAGTCGCGCTCGATCACGCGCGCGCCGCAGCCGTGGCAGTACGTGCTGCCGCCCGCCGGCGTCGTGCACGTTGCCGGTGGTCAGGCGTAGCGGAGCCGTTCCCGATCGCGATGCGCCGCGCGCGCTGAGGCGTCGTCGCGCGGCGTCGGCGGCACGTCGAGCATCTTGTAGTCGGGATGGAAGGCGGTGAAGTGCGAGCGGGACGTCGCGGGCCGAGCCGCTCGACGACTCCAGCGCGTCATCGCGGTCGATCTCGGCGTCGGCGTCGTTGTGGCCGGGGATCAGGAGCGTCGTCAGCTCGAGCCACACGTCGGTCTCGTGCTGCAGGTACTCGGAGCGTCTCGAGCACCGGGCGCGAGGTGGCCGCCGGTCACGCTGATGGTAGAAGTCCTCGGTGAACGCCTTCAGGTCGACGTTGGCGGCGTCCATGTGCGCGATAGAACTCGCGCGCGCGGCGCGTCGCACATGTAGCCCGCGGTCACCGCGACGGTCTTGATCGCCGCGCCGCGCGGCACGCGTCTGGCGACGTCGATCGCGTACTCCATGAAGATGACGGGGTCGTTGTAGGTGAACGCGACGCTCGGCAGCCGAGCCGCCGCGCCGCGTCGCGCGATCGTCTCCGGCGACGCCGCGTCGGCGAGCGTGTCGATCTCGCGCGACTTCGAGATGTCCCAGTTCTGGCAGAACTTGCAGGCGAGGTTGCAGCCGGCGGTGCCGAACGAGAGCACCGGCGTGCCGGGCAGGAAGTGGTTGAGCGGCTTCTTCTCGATCGGGTCGACGCAGAAGCCGCTACGAGCGGCCGTAGGTCGTGAGCACGATCGCGCTCGTCCTCGCGCGCGCGGACGAAGCAGAGCCCGCGCTGCCCCTCGTGGAGCTTGCATGCCCGCGGGCAGACGTCGCACTGTCGATCCGCCCGTCGGGAGCGCATGCCAGTGAGTCGTGGGGATGTCGCGCGCTCGCCCGCACGCTGGCGTAGCCATTGCATGGACGAGGAAGGCCTTTGGAAGGGGTTCCCGCTCCGCGCGGAATTTGGCCCCATGCGCCCGACCGCTTCGCGGCGGCTTCCGATGGGCGTCGGGCGCACCTCGCCCGCTGCTGGAAAAGGGTTCCCGTGGACCCCATTGCCCCAG